>Ga0265299_10001326_pt1 | contig 28425 bp, 21 predicted proteins | sample AusTroGonzalo_MG_4_FD_193485 | JGI IMG/M metagenome (GOLD analysis project Ga0265299, IMG submission 193485) | Bovine rumen microbial communities from tropical cattle in Woodstock, Queensland, Australia - Gonzalo_02 | ecosystem: Host-associated > Mammals > Digestive system > Stomach > Rumen ... | reverse complement strand
TGCTTTTCCCATCGAAAAGCATAGGTTTTGTTTTTAATCCAGACTCTACAATGGTCATTTCTAGAGTCTAGAATGCCCCATTCTAGACTTTAGAATCATCCGTTCCAGACTCTGGAACGGATAATTCTAGGGGCTAGAACCGAGGTAAAAGCTTAACTATTGCACAACGAGAGTTAAGCTTTTACCGTGTTAAAGCGCAAAAACGAAACACAAAAAGTTGCCCTTTTATTTTGTTTTATCCCCACTTCTTCGTATCTTTGCAATCAAGTATCGGCGCGAAGCCTCAGAGGAGGTGCCGGTATGACTTTTGTGGAACAATTAATAGCATCAGCTATTTATTCAGAGAATCTTGAAACCTCGGAAATTTCAAAGATGTAAAATGATGAATAAGTCAGCCGATGCCCGTGCTATGGCGCGGGCATGACTTATATCTTTCATTTTACAGGTACGTTCCGAGGACCTCAAGATTCAAGAGAAGAGCCATGACTCGCGCTTCTTTTGTGTCCTGAGGTTTCCTTGCTTTGACGTACCTGTAAGTCAACCTGAAGATATAGTCTGATTGCTCCTAAAACAACATATAGATTATATGATAAAACTGAATACGACATAAGGGACCATTGTGTCTTTATGCATCCTTGATTGACTGATCAACCAGAACTTGCACTTCACGAACACATCAGTCGGACAAGCAGTTGGATGTTTACGCTCATTTGGGCGTGGACAGTTGGATTGTTGTCTGATGTGGGCTGTGCAAGGCCTTGGTTGAACACATCTTTCTTCCACGCCCTCTTTTCAAAAAATCACGAAAAGGGGGCTTTTTCGTGAGCCTTCGAAAGAAAAGATATGACAAAGAAGAAATATACATTCATTGATTTGTTCGCTGGGTGTGGAGGACTTTCGGAAGGTTTTCTTCAAACTGGAAAATTCGAAGGACTTGCACATGTTGAGTGGGAATCTCCGATGGTTAATACACTTCGACAACGCCTTGTTGACAAGTGGAGCCACAGCGTGGAAGATGCACAGAAACGTGTTATTAAGTTCGATGTTCAAAAGACTGAAGAGCTTATAAATGGTAATTGGTCGTCTGAAACAAAAGAACTATACGAAAAAGAGAACCATCCAGAAATTGTAGCAAAAGGCCTTAGAGGATTAGTCGGAGAGACTGTTGACCTCATAATTGGCGGCCCTCCCTGTCAAGCCTATTCTATTGCGGGGCGTGCTCAGTCGCCAACAGGGATGAAGTTCGACTACAGGAACTATTTATTTGAGAGCTTTGTGAAAATTGTAGATGCTTTCAAACCCAAGGGCTTCGTATTCGAAAATGTTCCTGGTTTATTAAGTGCATGCCCTGGAGATATACCTGTTCGTAATCGTATATTCGAGGCATTTAAAGCAATTGGCTATGATATTCGTACACCAGATCTACTGAAAGGTTCTGTCTATTGTGCTGAGGATTATGGTGTTCCTCAGAAACGAAATCGTGTGATTATCATAGGCACTCAACATGGTTCTGGACTTGCTGTTGATGACTTCTATCATAGTCTCTCTTCACACAAAAGTAAAAAGCCCCACAAAACTGTTAAGGATGCTATTGGTAATATGCCAAAACTATTCCCTAAAGACAAGATAATCCGTGTAGGTAGGAATAATGTATCGCATGAGCAAAGAGATGGTGAACAAATTGATTTGCACATTCCGCGATACCATGGTGAACGAGACCAGAGATTATTTACAGAGTGGCTGGCAAAAAATATGAATTCTTTCTCCCAACAGGAGAAGAAAGACCTTTATACGAGAATTACGGGGCATACTTCCAATCACATCAAGTATCGCAACTTAGAATGGGATAAGCCGTCTCCTACAATCGTGGCTCACTTGCATAAGGATGGATACATGTTCATTCATCCTGACATAGACCAATTGCGAACAATCACCATTCGAGAGGCAGCACTGCTTCAGTCATTTCCTATCGACTACAAGTTTGTCGCATCCAATCCCTATTGCTACAAAATGATAGGAAACGCTGTTCCTGTATTGTTTGCAAAGGCTATTGCAGAATCCATGTACGAAGTTTTAGAATCCAAGAAATGAAAAGAAAACTAAACATACTAATAGCCTGCGAAGAAAGCCAAGCTTGTTGCAGGGCATTTCGAAAACTGGGACATAATGCTTTTAGTTGCGATCTATTTAAGTGCAGTGGTACCATTTTTGGAACTAACAAAACGGAGCCGCATCCTGAATGGCATTTTAATCACGATGTAACTACCGTCCTTAATAAAACAGACTTGACTCTTCAAGATGGCAGTCAAGCAGTTATCGAAGGAGATTGGGATATTATGATTGGGCACCCTCCATGTACGTTCCTAGCCGTTAGTGGCGCAAAATGGCTGTATGATCCCAATCAGAAAGACAGGCCAATCGAAGAAAGGGATCCTCATCCAAGTTTCCCTAACAGAAGAAAAGACCAAGAAGATGGTGCAAATTTCTTTATGTTTTTGGCGAATGCGGATGTCAAGCGCATTGCAATAGAAAATCCCGTTGGCATTATGAGTTCGCGATGGAGAAAGCCGGACCAATCTGTTCAGCCGTATATGTTTGGAGACCCCTATTCCAAAAATACTTGTTTGTGGCTAAAGAATTTGAGGCCTCTCCATCCCTCAAAACCGACAGAAGATCATGGTGCAAGAATTTTCTTTGGAAGTGGAAAATCACAGCCATTATGGTATTCTGATGGATTGACGAAAACCAAGACAAAAGAGGAAAGACAAAAATGGAGAAGTAAGACATTCCCAAATATTGCAAGGGTATTTGCTGAACAATGGACCATTCAAATTGCTGCTGAAGAGGATTTGCTTGATGATAACGAGTGGGATATCTTAGGCAGAGACTATCTGGATATTCTAAATGAAATGACTGGTGATATCAGATATAAGACCTCAACACCAGACATGCAAATAGAGAAAAAAAGATATCCAACTCATTTCAATCCTAAACTTGTTTCTATAATAGAAAAAAGGGAACAGCGATTGATAGAGTCGTGGATTTCTGAATAACTTATGTACTAACCTAAAACTTTAAATATATGAAGGTTTATCTACGAAAGATGTTTAATCATGATATTACTCATGAGGTAAGCGTGACAGAAACAATTATATCTAAGTTCTTTGAAGGCGAAAGAGACAATTTGGTATTTGTACGAGAGGGACATGAGAAGGGAACTCGCTATCCCGTCCTTATCAACAGCACAACTGACGCTCGTTTTGGTGGGCAATTTAAAAGCATCTATAAGGAAGACAATGTAAAAGAAGGAGACATCCTTGCAATAAAGAAAAGGGAAGACGGTATCTATTCTCTTTCTGTTATATATCAAGACGCAGAGAATTATGAGCAAATCAAAATGGCTTTTTCCGGAAGAGAACGTCATGTTGTCATTGATGATAAATTTCTGAAATAATTGTATTATGGCATTTGAATCACTTTTATATGACCCTGTTAGGGATTGGATAAAAGAAAAGAGAAAATCCGAAGTCAGTTGGGATAATATCAAGTCGGGTATGAACAAGTTATCACAACTTTTGGATTCCATGGAGAGTTTCTTCAATTGGCCTCATATGACAGAGGACGATTGGCTTGAGATTGTAGAACAACAACGTATTTCAGAAGAGAATACTGAAAAAATTCTGTCCCAAGTGAAATCTGCGACAATTCATGACGAACATGAAGAAAATGACGTAACAGATATTCCTCGGGGCGAGAACTCTGCGTGGCAGACTTACCGTAGAAAGTTGAAAGCTAAAGATTTCAAAGAAGTAAGTATTGATGAAATAGAAAAAACTACTTATAAGCTTTTAAAGAGACTGAGTCTCGACACGACACAAATCCCCCCAAGAAAAGGCTTGGTTATTGGAAATGTTCAATCTGGAAAAACTGCCAATATGGCGGCTCTTATGGCTATGGCTGCTGATTGGGGATGGAATATGTTTATAATTCTCTCTGGTACCATAGACAATCTACGTGAGCAGACACAAAAGAGATTGTTTGGCGACCTTCATGACCCTGTTTGTAAGATGCAATGGATATCTTTAGACAAGTTGAGACCCAATATGATTACAGGTCAGCGAGCTCAAGACATGTCTTTTGAATCCAACCAAAGATACATGAATGTATGCTTAAAAAATAGCACGAGACTCAAGAATCTCATAAAGTGGTTGCAAGAAGATAAAAACAGCCAAGAGAAAATGAAAATCCTTCTGATCGATGATGAGGCTGATCAGGCAGGTATAAATACGGCAAGAATAGATGCACAAACGAGAAAGGCGATAAATAAATTACTCTGTGCATTGGTTAATGGCAACAACTACAATAACCTACCGATAGAGACAAAATATAAAGCAATGAATTACATAGGATATACTGCAACTCCTTATGCAAATATCCTAAATGAAGCAAGCAGGGAGTCATTATATCCTAGAAGCTTTATAACTACATTGCAAGTTTCTAATGAGTATTTTGGACCTCAGCAAATCTTTGGGTGTGAGGACATGGATGAGTATGACGGTCTAGACATCATAAGGAAAGTTTCCCAAGATGATCTTAATTTGATTAGAGAAATTCATTCTGGCACTTCTTTAGACATACCTAACTCTTTAGCAGATTCCATTTGTTGGTTTATTTGCAGTGTTGCATGTGTACGTATATGGGGCAGAAAGAGTCCTGTCAGTTTACTTGTTCACACAAGCCAAAGAACTGATCATCATTCACATATTGCTGATTCAATTAAACATTGGGTAAAAGATAATAGTAGAAAAAGTATTATAACTCATTGCGAACAGCTTTGGAATTCCGAAAAAGACAGATTTACGATTGAGAACTTTTTTGAACAGTATCCGAATTATGGAGAGAGCAAAATAAGAGATTATCCTGAATTCGATACAATGAGACCGGTTATTGAAGAATTCCTAAGGTCGGGCCTTTCTTCAATTCCTTTGGGAGAGGACAGTAAACCTGAATATCACAAGGGAATTCACTTGTGTATAGACAACTGTCAAAACAATGGCACGCAGAATGGTATGTTCCTAAGGTTAATGTATCCACAAGAAAAGATGGAATTTGCCCCAGCTTTTATTGTGGTTGGTGGTGCTACGCTTTCTAGAGGACTTACAATTGAAGGGTTGGTAAGTACGTTCTTCTTACGTTCTGTAAGACAGTCAGACACATTGATGCAGATGGGAAGATGGTTCGGATATAGGAAAGGGTATGAAATTCTACCTCGAGTGTGGATGACTGAACGCGCAGTTCAACAATTTGAGTTCCTGTCTTCTTTGGACTATCGTCTAAGAATAGAAATATCCAGAATGGAACATTTGGGTATAACTCCCGATAAGTATGGCCCAAGAGTTAAATCACATCCTCAAGTTAGCTTTATTCGTATCACAGCTTCGAATCGAATGCAAAGAGCTGAGGATATGGATTTTAGTGGTTCTACATCACAGACATATGTGTTTGACAATAAAAAAGAAACATTATTGGCAAACCAGGAAACTACTAAATCATTTTTGTCAAAACTTAAAGCACCAGAACCTCATAAAGTATGTAATAAACATGCAAGTTCATCATTCGTTTGGAGGGACATAGATTATTCTGATATCAGAGATTTCCTTGTGGCTTTTCATTATTCAGAAAGACAGGGAGCATTCAATGATATAGACCACATGATGAGATGGTTTGACTCTATCGTTTCTAACGGTAATATGACAAAATGGAATGTCATATTAGCAGGAAAAAAGAATTCTCAAGCGAAACCATGGGTAGTAAATGACACAATTTCTGTAAACAAAATAACTCGTGCCCAAAAGAAACGAAAAGAGGATGGAGTAATTAATATCGGAACGCTTCGTGATCCACATGATATTATTGCTGATATTGATTTGGATGGTGCTTCTAGTGAATTAATCAATAAAGTACACAACTTTAAATCAAAAGATGCCTTGTCTATACGAAATGATTCTGGACTTGGAAATATCCCCCAATTGATTATATATGTGATTGACAAGAATTCTAAGAGCTCTTCAAAGACGAGGGACGATTTGAATGCAGTAGAGGATATTGTTGGTATATGCATTAATGTTCCTGAAGATAATGATGGTAACGGCAGGACACAATCTGTCGCAATTCGCATTTCTAATGATGTGTTTAATTATATTGAGGATATAAATGGAACAGATGAAGATTGAAATCTTGGAACCATATAAAATGGTCCAGAAAGGCAGTGCTTTGTATAGATTGCTAATGAACGATCATACCCCTGTTCTTGATTTGTTTGTAAGAGAGTCTATTCAAAACAGTTTAGATGCTGCAGCTAGTAAAGATAACATGTCAATTCCTGTTGATGTCCATTATCGTGTTGGCAAATTTGACAGTTCAAGATTAAATAAATGTCTTGAAGGAGTTGAAGATAAATTAAACCAAAGATTTCCTGTTGGCGGAGATAGTTATAAATATATATCTATTAGTGATAGTGGTACTCAAGGGCTTACTGGCCCCATGAGACTTGAAGACGTCGTTGGTGACAACTCCGGTAATTTGATAAATCTTGTCTATGATATATGTAAGCCTCAAAATGATGCTAGTGCAGGTGGCTCCTGGGGTATTGGAAAAACAATATATTTTAGAATAGGCATTGGTCTTGTTGTTTATTATAGTCGAATATTAAACAGCCAAACAAAGAAATATGAATCTAGGTTGGCTGCCGGTTTAGTCGAAAACGAGTCATCTAATGATGCAATTATTCCTCAATATAAGAACAACCTCAAATATGGGATTGCATGGTGGGGACAAATGATTGATCAAAACAAAACCATGCCCATTACTGATGAAGATTATATAAAAGACTTTTTGTCAATATTTGATATAAGTGAGTATACGGGAAATCAAACGGGAACTACTATTATAATTCCTTATATTAATGAGAAGAGACTTCTAAATAATAATGCTATAACATGGAATGGACAAAATGGTTTTATACCCAATTGGATGAACTCAATAGAGGAATATCTTCGTATAGCTGTTCAGCGTTGGTATTTTCCTAGGCTTGACAATAAGAGAAATAAGAGCTTCAAAAGATTAGAAGTCCAGATTAACGGTCGTCCCGTTGATTATGATTCCTTCCTTCCTTTATTCAAATTGGAACAATCTCTATACAATAAAGCCTCTGGGCTGAACGTCGACAATGATTACCTATCAAAAACAGATGTCAAGACAGATGGGGTTCGTTTAAAATCTGTTTTAGAGGAACCTCTATCAGGTAATTTGTCGTATGTTAAAGTAAAGAAAGAAATGGTTGGAATGTGCCCACCAGACAATGATTACCATCCCAATGTAAACTTCAATATACAAATAAATGACCCAACAAAGAATGATCCTGTCGTAGCTTATTGCAGAAAGCCAGGAATGATTGTCTCATATGATCAAGAATCTTGGGTGAGGAATGTTCCGCCTTGTTCTTCTGATGAGTTTATACTGGCAGTTTATGTCTTAAACTCAAACAACAAATTGGCTTCTTCTGATATGTCATTAGAGGAATATATTCGAAAGGGAGAACATGCAGATCATTCTTCTTGGAATGATAGTAGTGTTGATGGGAAAAACCCAACTATCGTCCAAAGAATTCAGAATAATGTCTCCAGAAACCTTGTTTCTGCTTTTTCTGATGTAGATGATAATTCTCCTCGTAAAAATTCCGGATTGGGGAAGTTTTTAGGAGACATGATTTTGCCACCAATTGGATTTGGAACGCAATCAACAAATAGACCAAGACGAGATTCTTCTGGTGGGTCAACCACTAGAAGTTCTGTACGTTATAAACTAGAGAATGTAGACTACAATGGGGATGTTATGTCAATCTCATATAAAGTTAGTTCTGAATTCGAAGCAAAAGAGCTCGGTCTTGAAACATTAATCTCGTCTGAATCCACATCAATAAGTTTTGATATTTGGGAGCAGGAGTTAGGCTTGGATTTACCTTTCCGTATAATATCTCACAGTATCAAAATCAATAAAATTGATAAAGAAAAATGTTATAATACTTATCTGATAAAAGACACAGACAAGGAGACTGATGAACTCCTTGAAATCAGACGTAATAAAACCACCAAAGGTTCATGTTACGGAATGAGTGTCGTTTTTCACGAGAAACATACTTTTGATGCCTCTATTACCATCAAGATGCTGCTATACAAAAGAGATGTAAGGCCAGTAATTAAACCATTATAATAGAAATATGAGTCAAACTATACCTCTTTTTCCTACATTCAATGAAGACGCGAAATCCGATGTCTTCAAATTAGAAGAATACGTATTCACTTATAAGCGAGATGACGAGATTATTGAGCTTATACAGGAAAGTGATGATACGGGATTACGTACGGAAGCGGCTTTATCTGACGAAACGGGGTATTGGAATCCTGATGAATATCCTTTATGCGTCAATCGTAAGATAAGAATAATAAAAGCTGCCCATCTTTTTTCTACGGGGGAACCTTCTCCTGACGCATTGTATGCTATTGCATGTCATGATGCAACTATTGGGTTGGCCCTAAAATGGTATTCCGCTGAATCAAATCAGTGTGGAGCTATTCCTATAGGTACAATTACAAACACCACTAGGAATACAGAATTCACTATAAACTATAATTTTGACAAAGCGAGTATACGCGGCGAAATTTTCTTTAAGATCATTTTATATATTTATAGGTCAGGAAAGCCAAATGATTATGAAAGGCATTTTGCTAACACACCTGGTACGGTCTTAGGTGAGATTGATACCTTTGCAGTCAGAATTGATGGCAATGGTTCTTTCTTCCCAATATACGAAATTGATAAACCAGGCGAACCTCTTTGGGATGTGAAATGTACATGGACAGATGCTGCTTCAGATCCTTTTAGTGATTGTGTTTCGATTTTTATTAATAAAGCGCATAAGAATTACAAATATTTAAATAGAGAAGATGCGAGAAACTTTAATACTCAGTTGTTCTCAGAAATAATGTCAAGTGCAATATGTGTCATTGTTGAGACACTGAGGTCCGAAGAGAACAGCTTGTCTTCATTAGAAAATGCTCAAGAAGGCAGTGTCGCGCAGGCTGTTAGTTACTTTAGGGAGAAACTGGATTGGAATATAAAATCTAGCCAACTTACTTCCAGGTCAGTTAGATTATTTTTTGAAGAAAAATTTAAGAAGCTATGATAAATAAAGTAAAGACACTATCTCGTTCTGAATGCCAAGAGATGATGACATCTTGGATTGATTCAAAAGGTGACATCTTACCCTTTGTGGACTCTGATTATACTGTAATTAGAGAAGATATAGGGAAAATCTATCAGGATGCTTCTGATTCATGGGATATTTCCTATGGCAGACATGATTATTTTGTAGATGTCATTTTTGGTCTAAAGCTTTACAATTATTTGAATAGTCAAAGTTGGTTTAGTTTGAGAGTTGCATCGAATACAGATTTTTGGAGATATCTATCAGTTGCGGTTGTTCCTCATATTGTTTCTAATAGATGGGGGCTTGATAATGAAGATCATTATTGGAAACGTCCTATGCGTATATGGTTAAGATCTCTTTGGTGGTATGTCCATTTTTCCTGGTGTAATTCCATAGAAGAGACGAAGACTTTATTATTAAAGCCGATGTTTTCTACTGATACGATTTTGAATATCGTGGAGCGTTCAGGTAAAAATGGTACAAACATTGAATTATATCGAGATATTTTGCAAACATATAGCAATTTTAGTATGGATGTAATATCAAAATATAAAGCAAGAGGCTTGAAGGAAACAGACTTGTTTAGGGCTATAATGAAACTGAATACAGCAAAAATCATTGTTACTGAGCCTAACTTGTGCATGGATGGTGTCCATGGATATGTTTCATTACTGTGTGATGATCTCAACATAAGACTTTAAGATTGAAGATATGGAAGAATTAATAAAAGAACTTAAGACTCATTTTGCAGCAGGATTAGATGGTCTAAGAAGAATAACTACTCTTCCTGATGAGTATGCTGCATATACTTATCGAAATAGTGGCGTGTTTGGCCTGGCGATTGAATATGATGATGAGAAGGTCATAAATGAGACTGCTAATGAAGTGGTATATAGTACTCAAACGCTTTTAAAAGAGTCAGGCGAGAAAAAATTTTTGTTGCTTACGTGCCTTGACGAGGAATATCGAAATCAATTTGCAGAACTAAGTTATAGTTTTGTTACCCCAGGCAATAATGGCGAAAACAGAAAAACAATACTTACTGATCCAATTTCTTGGTGGAATAAATGGACAGAATTGCTTGGTGACCGTAAAAGCAAAAAAGCTAGTTATGATGTTTTGGCAGAGTTGATAGCCTTGGATTATTTGTATCAGCAAGATAAATCCACTCGATGGTCTGCATCAGAGGCAGGAACACATGATATAGAGTCTGATAGCCAAAGTTTTGAAGTAAAGTCAACGACAAAGAAATCGGAGTCTCACATAACAATTTCAAGCCGTTTCCAATTAGAAAGTAAAAACAAGTTGGAGCTGTTTTTCTTCCGCCTTGAATGTTCCCTTTCTGGTTTCTCAATAAATGATGTTGTTAATAGTTTGGAGAAACATGGATATGATCGAAATCTGATAGAATCTCAATTAAAAGAAAAAGGATTTGTCAGAGGAAGAAGTACGAGAAATATTAAATACACAATACTTGAAGTTCGAAGGTTCGTTGTAGATGATAACTTCCCTAAAATAGTTGAGAAATCTTTCAAAAATGATGTGTTCCCCCAAAACATAATAAAGATTTTATATACTATAGATTTAGAAGGCATTAAATATACATCCATGAACTTTATCATGAATAGTGATGGGACTATATCAAGCGAATTGGGAAAAAATTGCCATGTTACATCTATAAATACAGAAGAACCCGAAGATAACCATACGGACATATATCCAGAATACACCCCAAATTGCATTCCACTATACTCAATGCGTGCTGCATGTGGAGTATTAACAAGAAATGATGCCTCGGATGGAGACGAACCTGAAATAGAAGGTTGGGTCGATGTTTCTGGCCGGGGGTTCACTCCTGATAAGGATAAGTTCTTTGTTGTATATGCAAAAGGCGATTCGATGAATCCAAAGATAATGGATGGCGATCTTTGCGTTTTCGAATGGTATAATAAGCGAGGTGGTACACGAGAAGGTGATATTGTGCTAATATACGCTGAAGATAAAATTGACGCCGGTTCAAATTATACCATTAAGAAATATCATAGTGAGAGGGCAAAAACGGATGATGGTTGGGAGCATGAAAGAATTATATTACTACCTCTTAATCCTGATTACGAGCCTATAGAACTCTGTGAAGATATGCACCCGTATACTATAGGCATTCTTAAATGTGTATTGTAATGACAGTAAGGAACTGGCCTCTGTCTTGTTAGAAGGCTTATGTGAGATGGAAGAAGTCTGGCGGAATAGGGCTGATGTTATGTAATAAAAACAACACAAATAAGCATAAAAGTTGATTATGTAGCTAAAATATTTGGCATAATCAACTTTTATGTTTATTTTTGCAGCAGCAGAATAAAGAAAAGAAGTCTTATGAAGACAAACAGAATTATGGATGAGATTCGTAGTACTATCTCACCTGAAATGAAGTTGCAAATGGAACTATCCGTAGCCATTGCGAACCGTATCTACGACATTCTTGAAGAAAAAGGTATGTCGCAGAAGGATTTTGCTCGCTTAATGGGTAAGACCGAGACAGAAGTGAGTAGATGGCTTTCGGGTACTCACAACTTGACGATGGCTACTATTTGCAAGATATCCGCAGCTTTAAATGCAGATGTTGTAAAGGTGGCTGATCATGAGAAAGAACCCGCCTACACCTAAAATTGCCTCATGGACAAACTCACTCCACAACAACGGCGATCAGCTAACATGGCTGCTATCCGGTCGAAGGATACAAAGCCGGAGATGATTGTGCGCAAAGGGTTATGGATGCGTGGATTTCGATACAGGCTGAACCACAAGCGTTTGCCAGGGCATCCAGACTTGGTGCTGAGGAAATACCGTACGTGTATCTTTGTGAACGGTTGTTTCTGGCACGGACACAAGTGCAACCTCACCCCCGTCCCCTCTCCAAAAGGCGAGGAGAGAATGGATTTAGAGAGTTCGGAGTGCTGCAAGATTCCGAAGACGAACAGGGAGTTCTGGATGGCGAAGATTCGTAGGAACAAAGAGCGTGACAAGGAGGAACAACGCAAGCTGGCTGAAATGGGCTGGCATTGCATCACGGTATGGGAGTGCGAACTGAAGCCCAAGAACAGAGAGCAGACATTGGATTCAATAGCTTTCACCCTGAACCATATCTGGTTGAAAGATCATGGGGCAAAAGAAATTTCCTATCATCAATTGACAGAAGAAAGAATGCCGATTGCTGCAGAGGAAAGATAGTACACAAAAGGAACCATCCCTTTCGTGTGTATAATAAATAATTGTATAATAAATAGTAAGAAATATCCAATGAGAAAGGTAACTACTTGTTTGCTGGCTATACTGGGGCTGACTACAGTTTGGAGCAAAGGAAACTTTGAGAATGTCGACGTGATTGAATTCGCTGCATTGATAGCTGATCCCGATGTAGTGGTACTGGATGTGCGTACTGCCGATGAGTATGCGGAAGGACATATCCAAGGGGCCATCCTCATAGATCAAGGGCAGGATGATTTCATGGAGAAGGTAAAGGCTACGTTGGATAAGGATAAGAAGATTGCTATATATTGTCGCAGCGGACGCCGTTCTGCTAATGCGGCAGGTCGACTGGATGCTGAGGGATATAAGTGTGTGAACTTGAAAGGTGGTATCATCGCTTGGAAAATAGCAGAGATGCCCGTCACCAAGGATACCACCCTTTAATTCTTTTCGAAAGTATTACTTATTTTATAGCGTCTTGAATAACGAGACCTGCCAACGTGAAACCAAAGATGGCAGTAATGTGGGAAAGAGAACCGTTGGTCTGGGGCTTATTAAAGGTGGAAGGCGCCTCTTCATCATCAGGCGGACAACCAAGATTCTCAAGCAGTTCGTCGCTATAAACCACCTGAAACTTCTTTTCAGGGTATTTTCCGTAGTGTTTGACCTCCGGTCGAGCCTCTTCATGCTCGGAAGAGCCGATGCGAGCATCGCTCTTCTCTCGCTTACTCAGAGCCTTAAACTTCTTGCGGATGGCACGTGCTAGGGGGTCGCCTTGCACTTTCCAGAATTCTGTAACCTTGATGCGCGTGGGGTCGAGCTTCAACGCGGCACCCATTGACGAGAAGAACTTGGCATTCGTTTGGCAAGCCAGGAGGATAAGGGCGACCTTATCCTTTAAGGAGTCGATAGCATCGATGATGTAGTCGTAGTCCTCCAAATGGAAGTTGGAGGCACTCTCCTCTGAGAATATCTGCTGCAAGGCAGTGATCTCTGCTTGAGGGTTGATGCTGAGCAAGCGTTCCTTTAAGACTTCAACCTTGGGAAGTCCAACGGTCTTCGTGGTGGCCATCAGTTGGCGATTGATATTGGTAATGCTGACACAATCGGAATCAACAATTGTCAGATGGCGGATGCCTGAGCGCACCAAGCTCTCGGCGCACCACGAACCTACACCGCCCACGCCAAAGATAATCACACGCTTCTGAGCAATGCGCTCCATCGCCTCATTACCCAGCAGCAACTCACTTCTACGAAATATTGCACTATCTATTGCCATCGTCTATCCTAATTTGGATGCAAAGGTACGATTTTTCCCTCAATTAACAACATGATTCGGCGAAATACCATATTTGCGGTACACGAATGCCACAAATGGGGGATTGTAGGGGTAGCAAAAGCATAGTACCTTTGCCGTCGAATTTAAAATAGGTAAGGATGAATAAAAAGACTAGAGCAATTAACAACCCTTTTGTACGGCCAGATGTCTATGGAGCGCTGGCCGTACCTGTATATAATAATGTAGCGTTTGAGTTTGAGGATGCTGCCGAGATGGCCGATGCTTTCTGTAACCGCATCAAGGCACCAGACTATGCGCGAGTGGAGAATCCCACGGTGACCAATCTTGAGCAGCGCGTTCAGGCACTCACTGGCGCCGACCACGTGACAGCCTTCAACTCAGGGATGGCTGCTATCAGTAATACGCTGCTGGCAGTGAGCGAACATGGCAGAAACATCGTATCGTCACAGCACCTCTTTGGTAACACGCTAGCTTTGTTGACTACCACACTCAAGCACTTTGGTGTAGAGGCACGACTGCGCGATCTTACCAACTTGGAGGCCGTTGCAGAGGCTATCGACGACAAGACCAGCGCCGTGTTTCTCGAGGTGGTGACTAATCCACAATTGGAGGTAGCCGACCTAAAAGCCATCGCCAATATTGCCCACAAAAAGGGCGTACCCGTGATAGCCGACTCGACTGTCATTCCTTTCACAGAGACCAATCTGAAGGCATTGGGCGTTGACGTAGAGGTAGTGTCGAGCACCAAATACCTCTCTGGTGGCGGCACCTCGCTGGGCGGACTCGTCATTGACTATGGTACCTTCCCTGCTATCAACAAACGGGTGAAATATGAACTGCTCTTCAACCTGGGGGCTTATATGACGCCGCAGGCTGCCTATATGCAGACGCTGGGACTGGAGACGCTCGACGTGCGCTATCAGCGTCAGGCCAGCAACGCTTTGTGGCTGGCGCAGGAACTGAGTAAGGTGGTGACGGTGAACTATGTTGGATTGGACAGCAACCCCTACCACACGCTCGCCCTACAGCAGTTCGGACCTACGGCGGGCGCTATGTTCACCATCGACCTAGACTCGAAAGAGTCATGTTTTCACTTTCTGAACCGACTGAAACTGGTGCATCGCGCCACGAATCTTTTTGATAGTCGCACGCTGGCCATCCATCCGGCCTCAACCATCTTTGGCAACTTCCCTGAGGAGCAACTGAAGGAGATGGACGTGCGCCAGACTACCATCCGCCTGTCCATCGGGCTGGAAGACAAAGAGGATATTCTCGCTGACATTAAACAAGCACTTGCATGACTTACGATTTCAATAAAATCATTGACCGCACGGGTAGCGGCGACCTGAAGCACGAGGTGCTGAAGGAGCGTTATGGGCGTAGTGATTTGCTGCCTCTGTGGGTGGCCGATATGGACTTTGAGACACCCCAGTTTATCACCGATGCTCTGCGCCAGCGTTTAGAGCATTCGCTCTTTGGCTATACCGTAGTGCCCGATGCGTTATGGACCAGCATCATCCAGTGGATTGGGGAACATCACCAGTGGGAAGCGAAGCGCCAGTGGCTCACCTACATCCCTGGTATCGTGAAGGGTATCGGCATGGCCATCAACGTATCTGTGAAGGAGGACGAGAAGGTGATTATCCAGCCTCCCGTCTATCATCCCTTCCGACTGACGCCTGAGGGTAATGGACGCAAGGTGGTGTATAACCCATTGAAAGAGGTAAATGGTGCCTATGAGATGGACTTCGAACAACTAAAAGAGATTACCGACGACAAGTGCCGTCTGCTGATTCTAAGCAATCCCCACAATCCTGCCGGCATCTGTTGGTCTAAGGAGACATTGCAAAGACTTGCCCATTTCTGCTACGAGCACCACATTATCGTGATTTCCGACGAGATACATGCCGATATGGCGCTCTTTGGTAACAAACATATTCCCTTTGCCTCTGTGAGCGATGAGGCAGCCCAGATCAGCATCACCTTCGGCGCCCCCTCGAAGACGTTTAATATCGCAGGCATCGTGAGCAGCTATGCCATTGTGCCTAACGACTCATTGCGTCGTCGTTTCTACACTTGGCTGGAAGCCAACGAGCTCAACGATCCTCCCCTCTTCTCGCCTATTGCCACCATTGCAGCCTATACGCAAGGTGAGGATTATCGTCAGCAGATGCTGCGCTATTTAGAAAAGAACATCCGCTTCGTAGAGGAATACTGCCGTGAACATCTGCCAAAGATAAAACCCTGGCGCCCTCAGGCCTCGTTCCTGGTATGGCTCGACTGTCGTGAATTGGGGCTCAATCACGACCAACTTGTAGACCTCTTCGTTAATAAAGCCCACTTGGCATTGAACGATGGCGCGATGTTTGGAGTAAATGGTTCTGGCTTCATGCGCCTCAATGTTGGCACCCCTAAAACCGTACTTCAGAAAGCGTTAAGGCAACTCAGCGAGGCCTTAAAATAGCGAAATGCCACACTCGTGGTATGCGAATGCCGCAGACGTGGGATTGTGGAAATGCCGAAAGCGCCGTACCTTTGCATTCGTCAATTAGCCCCCTAAGCTAGGGGGATGGGGGTCTGAACAGGCGCAGGCGTCCACTAAAGTGTAAATAACGGTCTGATTCTCGTCTGTTCAGACCCCTAATCCCCTAACTTAGGTGACTTATAATAAAAGGTATGAGAAAAGTAAAAGGATTGATTTGGATGATGGTGATGGCTGTGGCGTTGACAGCTTGCAGCAGTGATGACGAAAGTGCACCCTTGACGGTAAAAGACCTTGCTGGTGACTATATCGGAGAGGCTACTGGTACGATGGTTTCAATTAATGAAAAAGGTGAGGAGCATAGTCAGGATGTAACGCCTCAGGGTACGGAGACAGCGACCATTAAGGTGAATGACGATGGTACATTGACCCTGAAACAACCTACGTTTTTTGTAGGAAAAGGTGCCTACCCAGGAGCTATTATCTACAATATCCCAGCGGCACTGGCTGATAACATTATTACCTTTTCTATTAAGGACTATGGTAGTATGAATGGCGTTTACACGGTGGCTGGCGACCTTGCCGGAGAATATAAAGACAATCGTTTGGTGCTCGACTACACATTCAAACATGCAGGTTCGTTAGTTGGAACTATCCATTTTGAAGGCATCCGTAAATAGATGAAGACTAACGATCAACATATCTTTGCCGGCATTTTGCCAAGCGCATCGTTTTTCCCATTCGCGCTCTTTGTAACGGCAGCCATTGGGCTGTCGTTTTTGGGAGGTGTAGATATCAATTTATTGATAGCTGCCGGTATCGTAGCTATCATCGGAGGTAGTATTTTTGCCAATGACAGCCAAAGCTATTGGGACACCATCTTTTCTTTTTTCGGCAGCAAAACGGCGGTCACGGCCTCCCTGCTTTGGCTGATCGTTGGTGTGTATGGAAACATCCTGAAAGAGGGACATATCGTAGAAGGATTGGTATGGGCAGCTGCCGTCTTTAACTTGAATGGGACAGAATTCACATTAGTCACCTTCTTATTCTCCGGTTTGTTTGCAATATCTACAGGTTCTGGCTTCGGGACTATCAGCGCCATGAGCCTGACATTATTTCCTGCAGGTATTGCAGTGGGTGGTGACGCATCCTTATTGGGTGGTGCCATTCTTTCCGGTGCCGCTTTGGGTGACAGTATTTCACCAATCTCCGATACAGCCGTGATTGCTGCTACCACTCAACAATATGAAGATGATGGACGCGTGGCCGATATAGGAGGCAGCGTTCGTCACCGTCTGCCTATTGTGTTGTGGGCTGTTGCGCTAAGTGTGATCGTTTTTTGTTTCGCAGGAATGTGGAGTTCAGAAACATCGATGGCCGAAATCAGCACTCATCCAAATGACTATAAGGGTCTTTTCTTATTGCTGCCAACCTTAATGGTGATGACGCTGGCTTTTCGTAAAGTGAATATCTTTGTGTCACTCTTTGTGGGTATCGTAGTAGCGGTGATTATTGGATTAGGCATGCATCTCTTTTCGTCTAGCGACCTTGTCAAGTTCGAAGATGGTCACGTTGACGGCGCTGTTGTCGATGGTATTGGCAGCATGGCTAATATCTGTCTGCTGTTGATGGTAGTAGTTTCACTTTCTGGTCTCATTATCCGAAGTGGAGCCATGAAACAGGTGATTACACGGGTAAACTCACACAGCACCCCATCACAAAGGAGATCAGAGCTCATCATCTTTATCTTGGTGACTATTGCCGGTATTCTTATTGCTGCCGTCAACACAATTGCCAACATTTGCATTGCGCCATTTGTCAACGACATCGGACGACAACAGGGTATCCATCCTTATCGTCGCTCTGCAATTCTTGCCACCGTTATCTGCACATTCCCATTCATACTTCCCTATGGTGGTTGCCTATTATTATTAATGAAAGGTATAGAGGCCTCTGGAACAGTCACTGAACTGGAGTCTACTGATATGTTTTTTACGGCTTTCTATCCATGGATTCTGCTGACATGCTGTCTGACAACTTGTTTCATTCATCATAAAAACAAAAATGAGAGCACTGACCAAACTTATTATTGACGATATGCGCCCAGCACTGGGTGTCACAGAACCAGGTGCCATTGCCTTTGCCGTTGCTACAGCCAAGAAGTATACTAGTGGCAGTCTGAAGAACATTCAGCTTACGTTGAATAGTGGCATGTATAAGAATGCCTTCACTTGCGGTATCCCAAACAGCAATGAGATTGGTATTACACATGCTGCAGCCTTAGGTTATGTGGCAGCTCGTGCAGATAAGAAGCTGGAGTGTCTTGACACAGTTAAGCCTGTGCATAATCGTCAGGCCAAGAAGATTGCAGATGAAGGCAAGATACAAGTTACAATGGGCGATATCTCCAGTCGTATCTTCATCCATGCTGTCGTCACAACCGATGAAGGCAACGCAAGTGTTACAATTGAGGGTGACCATACTAACATCACTGAGATAGTGCGTAATGACAAAGTTGTTTTCAAGGCATCAAGGAAAAGGAACGATGGGAAAAAAGGATCAGACAGCATAGCTACCATTCATCACTATACCCTTCGCCAGTTGCTAAACTATGTACGCACAGTGCCCGTTGAAGAAATAGCCTTCATCAAACAAGCCTATCATATGAACCTCACTCTTTTTCATGAAGCGCTCAAAAGTAGCAAGGCAACCATTATCCATCACTTATATCAGCAGAACCATCAACAGGTTATTTCTGCCAACGAACAGAAAACGGCTTCCCTTCTTTGCAACGGTGCCATCGAAGCACGTGTCATAGGCTTATCAAAACCAGCTATGAGTATCACAGGTAGTGGTGCCCATGGTATTATTGCCACGCTTCCGCTTTATGCATCGAGCCAAGTGAACGGTTATACAGAAGAACAACTGCTGCGTGCCACAGCCCTTAGCTATCTCGTCTGTATGTATATCAAGGAATACTCAGGTAAACTCTCTGCTTTTTGTGGATGCGCCATCGCTGCCGGCACAGGTATGTCTTGCGGACTTGCATATCTGAAAGGTGGAACACACAAGACGCTGACACTGGTCATCCAGAATATGGCTTCGAGCATCACAGGAATGATCTGTGATGGTGGTAATCACGGCTGTACTATGAAAGGTATCGTTGCGGTTGATGCTGCCTACCAATCAGTCAACCTTGCACTCAACGGCATAGCCATTGAACATCAGCACGGCATCAATGGTTCTACGGCCGAGGAGACAATGCGTAATATAGGGCTAATTGCCTCGCCTGGAATGGTACATACAGAGGGTATTATTGTAGATATTATGCGCCAGAAATAGCTATTTTCCTGCAAAATACCATGTTTGCGGTATAGGAATGCCGCACACGTGGGATTGTAGGAGCATGAAAAGCCCCGTACCTTTGCACCGTCATTAGCCCCCTAAGCTAGGGGGATGGGGGTCTGAACAGGCGCAGGCGTCCACTAAAGTGTAAATAACGGTCTGGTTCTCGTCTGTTCAGACCCCTAATCCCCTAACTTAGGGGACTTATAATAAAAGGTATGAAAAAAGTAGTATTGGCAATAGCAGCATTTTTGACTTTGGGACTTGGAAATGTCCTGGCTGAGGAAAATAATAGTAATAGTGTACGCACAATAAAAAGTCCACGCTTTGCTCGTCCACTGGTAGAGAAATGGATTGAGGAATATGCCAAGACAGAACCTGGCGTAACGTTTCAGATAGCAAAAGGTCAGGGCGAGAGCGACCTCAGCGTGGCCATTGCTGACCAACAGAATCAAGATACAGAGCTCTTTAGTCATTGGATATATATCGGAGAGACAGCCGTGCTGCCCATCACTGCCCGTAGTTCGGAGGCAGCACGACTGCTCGAAGGCAAGCATCTGAATGCAAAGAAGCTGAAACAGTTGTTTTTCCTCGACGATGATTTCGAGGAGAACGTTAAAAAGAATAAGGCTTTTGAGGCCATCAACATTTACAGTGGTAGCAACGCCACCTCTATTGCAAGCTCGTTCGCCCATAATTTTGGCGAGGAGAGCAGCAACTTCCGCGGTAAGCGTATTGCTGGCGATGATCTCTTCTTGAACACGGCCATCGCAAAGGATCCCCTTGGCGTATCATTCAACACACTTTCTAATATCTTCGACTTGAAGAGTCGTCAACTGAAGAATGACCTCATCCTCGTAGGTCTCGACCTGAAGAAGGACGTGGCCGAGAGTTTCAACGGTACCCTCGACGACGTGATCAACAGTCTTGAGAATGGTAAGCCAGCAGAAGTGACTATTGAGAAAGTGGGTATCACTTTTAATAAGAACGATGAAGCTGTCAGCCAGTTCCTACAGTGGGTAGTGGAGAATGGCACAAAATTCAACCATCAGTATGGTTTATTGAATTTGAAATAAGGTAATAAGGTTTAAAAGGTAAGGATATGGTAAAAAGATTATTCGTTGCAACAGTTGTTGCAATCAGCCCTCTCTATGCGCTGGCGCAAGGGCTTATAACGGGAAGTATCAAAGATGCACGCAACGGCGAAGCACTGATTGGTGCCTCGGTCATCGTCAAGAGTGAAAAGGGCAAAGGAGTGGTTACCGACATTGACGGTAAGTTTGCCTTGCAGACAAAGAAAGAAACTCCGCTGACCCTGAGAGTGGAATACGTGGGCTATCGTCCACTGGATGTGGACGTCTATGACTTTGAAGAGCCCGTGGAGATAACGCTCATTGACAACACTAACAAGTTGGATGAAATTGTCGTAGTGGGCTATGGCACGCAGAAGCGCAACCAGTTGACAGGTAGCGTGACGACTATTAAGGCCGACATCTTCGAGAAGGCAGTTGCCCCCACCCTCGACGGCGCTTTAGGCGGACAGGTAGCAGGTCTGGCTGTGACAGCAAGCAGTGGACAGCCTGGTGCTGACAGTCACATCCGTATTCGTGGCGGTAACTCGGTGAATGCTTCTAATGAGCCTCTATATGTAGTAGATGGTTTTATCTACTTCAAGGACGCTGCCAACAACAGTACGGGCATCGGTGCCATTGAAGGCAGTCTGAACCCTCTGGCCACCATCAACCCCAACGACATAGAGAGCATCGAGGTGCTGAAAGATGTGTCAGCCACTGCTATCTACGGTTCGCGCGGTGCCAATGGCGTGATCCTCATCACCACCAAGAAAGGTAAGTTGGGTGAGGGTAAGGCGCACGTGAACTACAACTACACGCTGGGCGTGAGCAATGTAGCCAAGAAGCTCGACCTGCTCACCGCCTCGGAATGGGCGCAGTACCAGAAAGACTACTTCAGTAACAAGGGCGGCTACAGCGACGCTGAGATTGCAGCTTTGGGAAAGGGCACCGACTGGCAGAACGCTGTGCTGCGCACCGCCATCCAGCAGACTCACGAGCTGAGTATCAATGGCGGTACGGAGAAAAACCGCTACGCCTTCTCGGCTAACTACACCGACCAGGACGGCATTATTCTGAACTCCGGTTTTGAGCGTTATAACTTCCACACCAACGTGGAATGGGAACTGCAGGAGGGCTTGCGTTTCGGCGTCAACACCACCTACGGCCGTTCGAAGCAGAATGGTCTCACCACCGCCGAGTCGAAGGTGTTTAATTCATCACCTTTCTCAGCCGGCATCACCAACAGTTTTGTCTATGCCCTGCTGATGCCGCCCGTGGTCTCTGTCTATAACGCCGACGGAAGCTACAACTTCAAGAACCCCTACGAATATGCCTACTTTGCCATTGGCGACCACGCCGCCAACCCTGTGTATGACCTCAAGGAGAGCGTAGCCGAGAATATCAACAACTACCTGTTGAGTAACATCTGGGCCACCTATCAGATAGGTCAGCTGACACTGAAAGCCGCTGTGGGTCTGAACAGCGAGAAGCTGACTCAGAATTACTTCTCTGGTGCCTACACTTCGCTGGGACTAGCCACGCAGGGCATCGGTGGCACGGGTAACCGTCAGACCGACGTATGGCAGCAGGAGTATACGGCTACCTATACCCGCAACTTCGGTCAGCACCACGTGGAGGCCCTCGGCGGCTATACCCGTCAGACGCAGACCTCGACCTATAGTGCCATCCGTACCAACCACTTTACGAACGAGACGCTGAAACAATACAATCTGGGCGATGGTGCAGAGATATACACCCCACAGACCGGCATCAGCGAGGCCACGCTCAACAGCATCATCGCTCGTGTGAACTACACCTTGCTGGACCGCTATAATGCCACGGCCACCTTCCGTGCCGACAATAGCAGTCGCTTTGCGGCCAACCATCGCTGGGGCTACTTCCCCTCGCTCGGTCTGTCGTGGAACGTCGACAAGGAGCACTTCCTGCGCCACGTACGTAGCATCGACTACTTGAAGGTGCGCGCCTCATTCGGACTGGTGGGCAACCAGGAAATCAGCGACTATGCCTTCAGCACCAGCTACGCCACGGGTTCCTATGGTGGCAGCAGCAGTTACTCAAAGCAGAATACGGCGAATGATAAGTTGAAGTGGGAAACGACGGCCAGCTATAACCTGGGTGTTGACCTCAGTCTGTGGAAGGATCGCGTCAGCGTGGTGTTCGACGCTTACTACAAGAAGACCAGCGACCTGCTGTTGGTTGTGCCGATGGGCTTCGCCTCGGGTGTCACCACCCAGTTGCAGAATGTGGGTAATGTGGTCAACAAGGGTGTGGAACTGGCGGTCAATGGTACGCTTCTTCAGAGAAAAGGTATCTCTTGGACGGCTTCGGCCAACATCGCCTACAACAAGAACGAGATTACCGATATGGGCACGACGAACAACGTGCTTCAGGGCTCTGACGACCAACAGATACTGCGCAAGGGCGAATCGCTCGGCTCGTTCTACGGGTTGCAGTTCATCGGCATCGTACAGCAAGACGAGGACGTGACAAAGTTGCCCACCGTCAACGGCCTGACGCCCAAGCCTGGCGACTTGAAGTTTGCTGATACCGACGGTAACAACCGCATCGACGGCAACGACCGCGTGATTCTCGGCAGCACCCAGCCCGACATCGTCTATGGTTTCTCCACACAGCTTACATGGCGCAACCTCGACGCCTCAGCATCATTCGCAGGCAGCTATGGCAACGAGGTGTACAACGCCTTGGGTCGCCGTCTGGAACTGACCAACGACTCGTACAACGTGCTCAGTACGGTAAAGAACTCTTGGACGGCCGAACGTGGTGGCAATAGTCTGCCACTCGCTTCTAACGCCCGCCCCCTCGGCTACATAGACAGTCGCTACGTGCAGAATGCCAGCTACCTGAAGCTGCGCAACCTGACCATCGGATACCGATTGAAAATTGAAGAATTGAAGAATTTAAGAATTGAAGGCATCCGCGTCTACGCTACAGCATCTAACCTCTTCACCATCACGAAATATAAGGGCTACGACCCCGAGGTGGCCAGTGGCACAGACAGCGGCGCCTATCCCTCAGCACGCAGCTTCGTCTTCGGAGTGAACGTTACGTTGTAAACGGCGATTACCAATTGTTTGGTATGCGAAATGCCGCAAAAAGGCGATTGTGTACCTTCCAAAAACCCACTACCTTTGCACCATGAAAAGTTCACAACGCAATAAAAACAATAATAAACATAGTATTAATTAAAGGTAAAAGGAGATTTCAGTATGAAGAAAGCAAGATTTTTACTCAGTGCCGCTTTGGCAACAACCCTTTCATTAGGTTTCGTATCGTGCACAAGCGACGATGACGACAACAGTGGTAATAACAATCAGGTGACCGACGAGAACGTCGTAGCCGATGACGCCAGCGCCCTGTCGCTTGTCAATGGTGTATATAGTCACTGGCAGCCCCTCAGTTCATCATTCTCATTCATCATCGAACTGAATTCAAACAAACTTATATCCTTCGAGGGCGAGGAAAGTGAGGCCGGCCCTGTGAACAGTCGCTTCGAGCAGAACGACAAGACCTGGTATCAGGTGAAGATCTTCAACCATCTGTTCCTCGGCATCGCTCAGGACAACGAGGCCATCACCACTATCGAGAACTCACTGAAGGCCGGTAAGGTCAGTCAAAATGGTTACAATGCTGCTGTGGGTAAGGCTAAGTTCCTGCGTGCCCTGGCTTATCTGAAACTGACCCAGTTGTGGGGCGAGGTGCCTGTATTCACAGAAAAGGGTGGCAGTACCACAGATCGTAAGAGTATCGATGAGGTGTTTGCTCAGATTGTAAGCGACCTCACAGACGCAGAGTCTCTGCTCAAGAACTACGACGGCGATCCCCGCGTGCCCTCAAAACAGGCTGCTCAGGCTCTGTTGGCTCGTGCCTACCTCGTTTGGGGTGACAACCCTCTCTCGGCTGCTGAGGTTCAGGCCATCGCTGCTGGTCAGACCGACCCACAGTTCACCAAGACCGATAGTCGTCTGGAGAAGGCCGTGGAGTATGCCGACAAGGTCATCAGCAGTGGTCTCTTGAAGCTCGACCCCGACTACACAAAGCTCTACGGTCGCGACTACGAGAGCAACAAACGCGGCACCAACGAGCATCTGTTTACGATTGCCCACGATGGTGACAAGGTAGATGCTCAGGGCAACCACCAGACACACTGCTCATGGACCTTCCCCTTCCAAAACGGTGAGTATGGCAACGGCTATACCCAGAACCATACCGAGGTAGCCGATGACGACCTCTACGACGACTGGAAGCGCGAGCAGCCTAACGACAAGCGTCTGGCCGAGACCTATCTCGTTGAAGTAAAGAATCCCGAGACCGGCAAGGTGCACCACTACTACTCACCCGTCTATACCCCCATCAACGGTAAGGGCGTTGACCAGAGCTACGAGAACGCCGAGAACCTTGAAATCACAAAGAACTCTGTTGACCGCATCGAGATTCGTTATGCTGAGGTACTGCTCACCAAGGCTGAGGCCCTCGTTCAGTTGGGTCGCAACTCTGAGGCCGCTGAGCCCTTCAACCAGCTGCGCCGTCGTGCCGGCATCGCTGAAATCAGCGCCCCCACCTTCCCCGATATTAAGCGTGAATGGGACTACGAATTCACCTACGAGCAGTTCTCTGTGCTCAACAGCTACCGTTGGAAGGACCTCATCTCAAGCGTAAAGAAGGTATCGGCCTACAAGCACTTCGCTGATAACTGGAAGACCTCGCTCGGACAGACCTACACCGCTGACCAAGAGGCTTACTTCACCAAGGTGCACAACCACCTCAAGGCCAAGTACAATAATATCCGCGGTCGCCACTACCGCCAGCCTATCCCCACAGGACTTAGCGGTGAGGATCTCGGCATCGCCCAGAACCCCGGCTATTAATCAAACATACACACCAAAAAAGAATAGGATTGACACTGTCAGTCCTATTCTTTTGTTAAATACCTCTTTCATGGTATGCGAATGCCTTAAACGTGGGATTGTGAGAATGCTGATTTCGCCGTACCTTTGCATCGACAAAAGCCCCCTAAGTTAGGGGGATGGGGGTCTGAACAGGCGCAGGCATCCCATAGAAAAATTATTTTTGGTCTGGTTCTCGTCTGTTCAGACCCCTAATCCCCTAACTGAGGGGACTTAAAAAATGGTAAGGATTATGAAGACAGTAAAAAGATTGTTTCTGGTTCTGGTCGTTGCAGCGCTGACAGCCTGCAACAGCAACGACGACCTTGTGCAGGCAGGTATTGAGATTCCTGGCATCACGATAACGGATGATATTGACTGCTGCTCAGCCGAGGAGGCGCTGCAGGTGTATAAGTTCTTGCAGACGGTGAAGATTGTACCGGAGTTGTCGACGGAGATCGACGGTAAGTACAACGTCTTTGCCTACACCAAGACGGGCAGCTTCCACAATGGCTACAACGAGATTTTCTTCGTCGCCACCAAGAAGGTGACGGGCAACTACATCAAGAACTTCGACATCACGGGCCTGACGCCACTGATGCACATGGTGAAGATGGACATGTACCACAGCACACCCGTAGGCCCTGATGCCACCAGCTTCAACGACGGCTACCTGGCTGTGAAGCGCACGTGGGTATCGTTCGTGATGAACACCAGTGAGAACGGCTCGTGGGCACTCTCCTACGACGCAAATGTGCTGGGCGGCAAGGGCGGCATCGAGAAGAAGGATGTGGTAGTCAACGCCCTGCCCGACGGACAGACTTGGCTGAAGTCGTTCAAGGTAGGCGACGCCACATATTACCTCTCGCTGGTGAACCCCCTCGACTACAAGACCGGCACGAACACCATCACGGCCTACGTCTCAAAGAAGAGCGAGAAAGCCACTGTGCCCTACGCGTTAGCGTCGGAGATCTTCACAATCGACATCGATCCGCGCATGCCTGACATGGGCAACCATACCTCGCCCAATAATACGTCGCTCACAAAGCAAGCCGACGGCAGCTATGCGGGCACTATCAACCTGACGATGACAGGTCTCTGGCGCATCCACCTGACAGTACGCGATGCACAAGGCAACATCGTGGCAGGCGGCGAAGAATTGAGTAACCTTTATTGGGACGTGACTATATGATAGGACTACTTTTGTTTATAATATCAATCCAACCGGATACTCTCACCACCTCGTCGCAGAATCTGGACGAGGTGGTGGTCGTATCACGCGGACAGGGTGGCAAGCGTTCGGCCAAAGGACAGGTGGCCACGATCGACGAGCACCTGCAGGAGCTGTCGCACGTGGAACTGGTGCGGCGCGGATCGTATGCCTGGGAGCCCACCGTGAACAACATGCAGACGGAACGTCTCTCAACGACCATCGACGGCATGAAGATCTTCTATGCCTGCACGGACAAGATGGACCCCGTGACCAGCTACGTGGAGAGCGGTAACTTGCAGAGCATCAGTCTGAACTCTGGTCTCAACGGCAACCCTCAGGCTACGGGCAACATCGGCGGAGCACTGGACCTTAAACTGCGCAAAGTTGGTTTTCTTGGCGACCAAAGTCGTCGCGGATTAAGCGGATTGAATGCGCAGGTGGGATACGAGACCAACGGCAACGTGCAGGTCTATGGTGCTGATGCCTCGCACTCATCGTGCCGGTTCTACGTGAACGGTGGCGCCTTCTATCGCCATGCCGACAACTACAAGGCGGGTGGCGGCAAGGAGTTGCAGTTCTCGCAGTTCCAGAAGGTGAACGTTTTTACGAACGCCGGTTTCAAGTTTCCCCCCAGTGGGGGGGACGGAAGGGGGGCTCTTGAAGCTACCTTTATCTACGACCGTGCCTCTGATGTGGGCTATCCTGCGCTGAATATGGATGTGTCAAAGGCTGAGGCTTTTATCACATCCTTGGCTTACAAGCATCTGTTTGAGGATTCGAAACTGGAGTCATGGGAGACGAAGGGCTACTACAACCATATCACCCACGTGATGGACGACACGACGCGTCCCGATGTGGAGATCCATATGGATATGCCAGGCGAGAGTTGGACGGCGGGTGCCTACTCACTATTGACGGGGGAGTATGGAAAACATCAGGCGCAACTGAACCTCGATGGCTACTACAACCGCCTGTTTGCTGACATGACGATGTATCCAGGTGGAGCAGCACCAATGTATATGGTGACGTGGCCCGACGTGGGTACCATGAACGTTGGAGTGGCTCTCTCGGACGACATCAGGTTTCCCTCCTTCGGGGGGACGGAAGGGGGGGTACACTTCTCCGGAAAACTCTCGTGGCAGCATCAGCGACTGAATAACGAAGAAGGTTACAAAGCATTGAGTGTCTTCTTCCCTGGCATGAAGCAGCAGTATCACCAGACAACGGGACGCATCGCCGCCAATTTCAATTCTTCAATTCTTGAATTCTTGAATTTCTCAATTGGTGCCGGTTGGGGAAGCAGAGCGCCCACGGTGACGGAGGCCTACGGTTACTACTTGAACAATACGTTCGATCAGTATGACTACATCGGCAACCCGCGACTGAAGAACGAAAGTGCGATTGAACTGAACACGAACTTCAGCTTTTCAATTCTTCCATCTTTCAATTTTTCAATTGATGCCAACGCTTTCTTCTTCTCGAACTACATCGTCGGTCAGTTTGAGAACCGTCTCTCAGCGATGACGGTTGGTGCCGAGGGTGTAAAGGTCTATGGCAACATCGACCACGCCAC
>Ga0265299_10001325_pt1 | contig 28439 bp, 24 predicted proteins | sample AusTroGonzalo_MG_4_FD_193485 | JGI IMG/M metagenome (GOLD analysis project Ga0265299, IMG submission 193485) | Bovine rumen microbial communities from tropical cattle in Woodstock, Queensland, Australia - Gonzalo_02 | ecosystem: Host-associated > Mammals > Digestive system > Stomach > Rumen ... | reverse complement strand
CATCGTTGGTTGTAATATTCAATTTTTTACATATCAAATCTACCAAATCTTTAACAGATTGAACATCGTATTTAACTTTTTCATGATCATCATCATCAAAATGAACATTTAACCTTGTTTCTATATCCAAGATAGATTCAGCTATGTCCAAAGAATCCATTCCCAAATCAAATGTCATTTTACTGTTTTCGACGGCTTCTGGATATCCCCCAACTGGCCTATGTTCATTTATAACTTCAATGACTTTTTTCAACACTTCATTTCTTGTCATTTCAGTGTCCTTTTTATCTTGCTATTTGAACACCCAATTGTTTAGCCAATGCTACTATATCCCGGGTAACCCCAATCCCATCATTCCAAATTTTTTCGACATTATATTGAACGTGCCCGGCCTCTAAACACTTCACTTTTTCACCCAATAATGTCCTAAATGTATTTCTGGCCCTGGTCGCCAATCTATCAACCGTATTCCATGATGGTGATTCAGGAACAATTTCAATGCCGTTTTCACATTTTTTAGCACCTTCTTTTTTCATCCTTCCCATTTCTTGTCCCATTATACGTGCTATTTCATCAGGTTTAGCATCCCAACCATACAGTGGTTTATATGCCCCCAATGTCAAAGGTTTTTCGCGATAACTTAACCCATATTTTGTGACAACAAAATTACCACGATGTGAATCAATCGGTGATGCCGACATCCAATCATATGGATCAAATTCCATATAAACACCAAGTTTGTCTGACCATGCAGGTTCCCATTTCCAATCCAGGTTTTCAATTTGCAAACGACCAATTGTAACAACTTGATAATCTGTGGACATACGGATTACACGATTTTTATAATTTACTGATAAATCTTGAATTTCTTTTTGAATATCTTGTGTCATTGTGTTTTCCTATCTATTTTACTTGTTGTTGCACCAACGCATTATTTATTGCCTGTCTGGTTGATGAAATTTCACCTGGGACCCCGGGTGCCTTTACACCATACTGCCACGCCAAACAACGTAACATTTCTTGCACAGGCGTATGTTTATCCCACGAATAAAACCTTTGCCTGAAATCAAAACCATTACGGAAAAATTTATTCAGGTGTTGCTTCAAAGCAAGCTCTAATTCAGTACAAAATGTCAATTCATTATCTATATCTAAATCACCTAATGTGGCATTTTTATCAATTGCTGGCTTATGACACAATATCGCCAACACAGAACAAACCGTATCGCTTAATTTTTCATAAGTAATTACAGAGTCAGTATCTGGTTTGTTTAAAGGTTTTGTCATCGTCCACCCCCTTTTACGAGCAAAATACCACAAAACCGGCCGTTGTCAATAATTATAAGCGAAAAACCACAAAATATTACGCAACACACATAAAACACAAAAACCATTGACAAATTGTATTTTTGGTCTATATTTATATAGGGTATAGGGATGAATCTATTAAAAACGATTTTTACCGGAATTTTAATAACCGCATTCAGCACAACTAATGCGGTGGCGTTCAATAATTGCAACGACCTGAAATACCGACAAAATCATCCATCACAATGCAAAAACACCGATTATTCCAACACGTTATTAAAATGGGGTGGTGCCGCCGCTTTGGCTGGTTTGGGGTCCGCATTGGCAATCAATGCATCTGCATCGCATTCTTCACACACAAACACCCTGCCCCAGGCAACATCATTATCGCCAAACATAAATACAAATTATGCATTATCAGATACAATAACAAATCCACGTATCAGTACAGTATCGTATCTGGATTCTTTGACACATGGTTCAGACATAGATTCATCTGTTATTAATTCTATACGAAATTCAGCTAACTATATACGCAACACCCAACAATTAGATGGTATCAATTTCGCATGGGCATCCGCACGTGGTTTTACAGGTAAAAACGTCACAATCAATATCCTGGACAATTTTTCCACTTATCACGGAAACACTGTACGCGATATTGTGACATATATTGCCCAAAACGCGCATATCAACACATACAACATTTCATCCAACGGATCATCTTTTTCATATGATTCTATTACAAACGCATTAAATTCTGGACAACCAGCGATGATATATAATGCCAGCTGGCAAGTTCCATCTACACAAACATTTAACGCAGCAACTGTGATATACAACAATGATAACAGTCTAAAAACTTATGCCCAAGCCCAAGATTATTTATACAACGCAACAAATCAAAATTTTGTTACCAGCCTGCGCAATACAGCCAATAACAACGATGCTATTTTTGTAATATCCGCAGGCAACGAATCACAACCAGAAAGCGGAATATTATCCGCCATGCCAATTGCATTTCCTGATTTAAATGGACATTTTGTAAACGTAATCGCGACAAATAACAACAACCAAATCGCATGGTACAGTAACCAATGCGGAATAACACAAAATTATTGCATCGCGGCACCTGGGACTGCATGGAACACAGATTCAGCAGAATATGCCAGCGGAACCAGTTTTGCTGCACCAACTGTATCGGCCGCAATTGCCACAATCAAAGAGGCCTTCCCATACATGACTGCGACACAAATCACAGAATTATTATTCACAACCGCCACAGATTTAGGTGACCCCGGTGTTGATTCCGTATACGGTTGGGGATTATTAGATATGGAAAAAGCAACCAAACCTGTGGGTACACCAAAAATCGTTCTTGCGAATGGTAATGTGCAATCTTTAAATAACACTTCGGTTTCTGGGGTTGCCGCTGGTGCCATAAAAAATACCGGGGTAAAATTAGCCTTTATCGATGATTTTGGCCGCGCATTTACAACAAAACTGTCAAATAAAATTCATGTAATTCCATATGGTCGTGGATTTGACAGATTACGCGAATCTGATGAAAATTCTACTACATTATTTGACGGTTTTGAATTTGGCTTCAAACAAAATGACTTATTAAGATCCAGTGGATTAATATCAACAAAATCAAATGATATTATAAACTTTATCGGCTACAAAAATGAAATAGATATTTCTGGGTTACAATTCTATCAACAAATACGCACAGGTTTTTCTAACCCGATTCCCGAAGAAAATTCCATCGTAACAAATTTTTCAACAATATATACACAAACAATCAAAACAGGTATCAAATGGAATGATTTAGCCGTTGAATTTGCAATCCCAGATCAAATAATCGCTGGAAATATGTCTTTGTATGTTCCTGTTGCACGTACAAACAACGGCGCAATAGTATACGACAATGCAGACGTCGATTTAAAAACAAAACCATCCACAGAATATACTGTTAAATATAAAAACCTGTCTGCAACATACGTAAACAACCCAGACTGGCAAGATGAATTTTTCATCATGACCAAATTCAAAAAAACGTTCTAAGATTATTCTGCTGAATTAACAGTACTCGTTTTATTCAAATTAAACTTGTTGATATAATTAAACGACAAACCAACTGTCATATTTGAACCATAATGTTGGGCTTCACGCGCCTTGGCACGACGATAATTAACATATGGGCCAAAAGTAAAATCACCCCATAAATTAGTATCCAAACGTGCTGTGGCACTCAAATCACGTCGTAAATCTGTACCAACATATCTGGAATAATCTAAATACTCACGATAATACCCATCACTATTAAAATGTACACCTTCCCTGATTTCATATTCGGCACGCCATCCTGTTTCTAATGCAAATTTGCTCACTGGTTCATGCACATATGTAAAATCATTTTCATACACCGCCGTTGCGTACAATGTTTTTAATACTTTATGATCGAACAAAGCGATACCGGCACTGGGACGTACAATTTTACGGATATGCGGGTTACCTTTGAATTCAGATTCATATTCAGCACGAACAATTGGGCCCAATTTTACTGTATCCCAATCCCAACACGCATAAGACAAATCAGAAGTGAATAAAATCTTGTCCGCTTTTTCATCGGTTGTTGACGGTTTATCATATGGTTTTAATGTCGTTTTACCATATGTCATAAACAAAGAATTATCCCAACGTAATCTGTCAAATCCATACTCTAACGCAGTATCAAACACACCAACAAAAGAATCTTGTGACGTTGCCGTTAATGCAGAAATTGGTGAATTTTGATATTCATCAGCATGGCCTATTGTTGTCTTGCTCCATTCAATACCGATTCGACGAATATTCAAATCAAACTTCGTTTCATGTGGGGTTTCCAAAGCAAAACCAACCGTCGGCACCAAACATAACGCAAAAACCAAGAACTTTTTCATATCTAAATCCATTTGTTTAATATTAATAATTTATTTCAATATAAAATTATTTTGAAATTTTATATCCATCCATTGTTTGTTGAACACGCCATCCATTGGCACGTAAAGCCTTGGATAACTTTGCCGCATCCTTTTCAACCAATGCAAAAGACACGGTATTTCCAACAATTTTTGTTGTAGCCAAATCAACCCCCACATCACGCGAAACAGCATTCAACGAACCCCAATCAGCAATTGGCTGTAACAACGTTACATAAAATACAACCGCATCCACAGGCACCACAGCCACAGAATCAGATGCCGGCAACCAATTTTGAACAGAATATTTTTCCATCCATCTGTGTGCCGCATCACCATCAATCACAAAAGAAATATTTGCGGAATACGTTGTATCAGAAATTTTTTCATTATTCACACTGGACGAAGAAATGATGTTCATCAGTTCTTCGTTTGAACTATTCTTGATTGCCTCACTCAATTGTTCTGGATTTGCATATGCGCGTAGTTCACGCAAAATTACATCGCGTTGTGCGGAATTAAAAGCTTTGTTTTTTGCCTGTGCCGCAGTATCACTGGTCACATTTACGGACATAGTGCCAGTCAATTCAACACCCAAGGCCGCCGACATCGCAGCAACACAAAAACAAATGCCACAAAAAATCTTGTTAATATGCACCTTGACAAACCTTAGAATTTAATTTGCAACCCGATACGTATACCCAAAGATTTATAAATTGATTCTATTTCGTCTTTGGTTTCTTGTTTCCAACCATTCGCTTGTAAACTTTCAATAGCCGCAATTGTATTCCAACTTTCTATGTACGCATCCCTATCATCTTCGTCCCAACTTTGATAATTTGTATTTCCGTAATGATTTTCCAAACCATCAACAATGGCAACCGCAGGATCATAATACAATGCCGTATAATATTCTGGATTCAAATACGAAGTAGCCGTTGCTTTATCCACATTGTAATAATCAAATGTCATTCCTATGGTCAACACCACAGAATCAGACAACGAATGCAACCAATTAGCCCCCAAACCAATATGATATGCATCACCAAATGAACCTTTATCTTCTAAACTCGTTGGATGTTGCCAATCTGGACGATACGGTTGATCAGCCGTTGCGTTATATATAGGCAAACCAAATTCCAAACGTGCATTCATCGAATCGTCAGCCGAAATATCATAAACCATATCCAATGCCAAATACGGTCCCATCCATTCGACTTCATACGAATGACTTACCCCATTTTGACGGTAATAATAAGTGTTTTCCGTATCAACAAATTCTGCCCCACCTGGAACACTAATTGTTGTATCAGCATACCCATCACCATCCAAATCAACATCCGTCACAGCACCCAAAGCAATTTGATATTTGCCATTCGAATCTTGATAAATAAACGCCATAAATGGTAAACATTGTGTTTCATCACCAACAGTGCGACAATACCCACTGACACCAGTCGACGTATCCAATGACATACCATAATTATGTTCTGTTTGCAGTTTGTATTTAAAATAGCGATATCCCACAGAAGGTGTAATCCTGACCCCACCAATTCGCCAAACATCAACCAAGCCCAGTCCAGCATGCAATCCCATCATATCACCATCACTGGATGTACCAACAGACAATGCTTGACCTTGTTGTGTCCAAATCTGGTCGACAGAATTATCATTATTTAAATCCACAGGCCAATCATAAACCCAATAACCACCCTCGGTAATATCATCATCAACCATAGGTGATTCACCAAATTGCAAACCATACAAACCACCAACAGTCAAACGCACTGGGGTTTGTCCCATATTAAAATCATACGTCAAATTTGCATCAAAAACATTCCATCTTAAATTATCATAATGCAAGTTTGATCCCGCAGTAGCCATCCCAAAATCCCACGACGCAAACTGATGAGAAAGCCCAGCATCTAAACTGAAACCTTTTCTATCGGTGGCATCACGTTTTTGCGTGTTTGCTTTCGTTTTAGATTCATTTCTGGCAGTATTTTTTGCATTATTATTCGCATTATTTGTATAAGTATTTTGGGCATTATTATAATTCGCGTTCCCATAACAACCATTATTTGGACAACCTGCCGATGTATTATACCCCGCATACGGTCCACCATAATTACGCTGAATAGTTCCATTGTAATTATAGTAAGTTCCCGCAGCATTTACCACGCACGGCAACAATGCAAATATCGAACACCCAAGCAAAAACCGCAGATTTTTCATCTTTCTTCCTTCCTATCTAATATTATCGCATACATTATATCATAAAAAACTTGAAAAAGAAACATGTTATTGCAACAATATGCAAAGAATTTTTGCAGCCATGGCGGAATTGGTATACGCGCAGCACTAAGGATGCTGTGGAGCAATCCTTGGGGGTTCAAGTCCCCCTGGCTGCACCAAAAATTTTATTCTATATATTATTGTTTTTAATTAAAAAACCCTTGCCCAGAATAAAATTTTTTTGTTATCATAAAGAATGATAAAGGAAATGAAAGGTCTAAACCTGTTTTTAGCCACTTGTTTTATCGCGCCTGTACTGACTGGGGCGGTGGCTGATACTGCTAAAAACACGACACGAACACAGTACACAAAAACTCAAAACACCGTTACAACAACACGTAACAACAATTCCAACAAACCACGTGCAAATGCTATTCCCAGAAATACATCCAGTAAAAACGTTGTGCAAAGGAATGCAACAACAACTAAAAATCGCACTGTTACACAATCTCGCGAAGCATCTGGTATTGCGCGCACGGCAAAAAAACAAAATATTTTATCCAGACAACCGAATAAAACGTCCAAAACACAAAAATATTCTGGCGGTCTTTCACGTTCGGCAACTGTTCAAACACGTGAATCTGTGATGCAACGTAATTTTAGTAAATGCAAATCTGTATTTTTTGAGTGTATGGACGAATTTTGTGCCAATAAAGATGCCCAATTAAAACGTTGCGCATGCTCTACACGTTCGAACGAATTTCGAACAACACAAAAATCACTTGATAATGTCGAAGATAAACTTCTTGATTTCAGTCAACGTTTGTTACAGGTAAACATGGATCCGGCCGATGCCGCGGTCATCCACCAAGAAACCGAGGGCGAACGCGCATACAATGCAACCAAGGATACAACCGAATCAAAAAAGACACTCGATGACATTGCAAACAAATTAAATACAAAATTTGATTCCGCAACAACCGAGACTATGTCCGCACTAACATGGTCATTGGACGTAGATTCCGCTTTTGATTCTGTGGATTCATTAACAGGTGTTTCAACAACCGCAAAAAGTGGTAACGCCCTGCGCAATGCGGCATTACCTGTATGTCGTGAAATGGCGGCCGAGGTTTGCAACGAAGACGATATAACATTGGTCGTGAACAGCTATAACATGGCAATCGAACAAGATTGTAATACGGTCCAACGTGCGTACAGCACACAAACACAACAGGCAAAAAATAAAATCTTGGAAAGCAGCGCCCTGCTGGATATGACGCGTTTGAATACATACCAAGAAAACAATTCTGATGACATTTTAACATGTAAATCCAAGATGCTGGAAAAATTAACCAACACAAACGTATGTGGCACAGATTTAACCAAATGTTTGGATATTTCTGGTCGATACATAAACCCCACCACCGGCGAGGCATTTTTATCCGCGAGTTTGGTTAATTTGGCAAACCTAATTGTTCGCCCAACCGGCTCCAACACATGGGCAAACAATCCTGCGAACTCGTCTTTTGTTTCATACTTGAACTCTAAAAAAACGTACATTGAACCGGCAACGAAAAATTGCCAGGCAATCGCGGACGACGTTTGGAATATATTTATCGAGGATGCATTAGCACAAATCAAATTGGCCCAGAACGCAAAATTGGAAACCATTCGCCAAAGTTGTACAACATTGCTGACCGAATGTCTGGATTCTGCAAAACAAAATTTATCAGATTTTGATTCACGCGCACTGTCGACATTTGGTGTAATGACTGACAAGACCACAAACGCATTATGCGACGATGTTAAATCATCATGTTCCGCAATCATAGAATCTGATTTAAGTAACACAACCGCGAATAACGGGACAACCGAAACATGGACCCAGGGTGTAACGAACATTGCCGCACGTCAAACATACGAAACCATAATCAACACCTGTCGCGAGGTTGGACGCAGTTGCATGATTAATTCGTGTAAATCTATATCTGGTAACTTTGGATTATGTGAAAGCATACACGGTTCGGTTAATCGTCACTCTATCTTAACACGCGCGGCCTGTTGGGACGATGTGTATAATTGCGTTGCCCAGGCCAGTGATGAATCTATCATACAAATACACAATATATTACATAGCGATGCATTACCAAACAACGGCACTGTACCACGTACATTATATAATATAAGGTATCACGGTGATGCAAACTATACCCCAACCGATCCTAATGAAAACGTAGATATATGGGATATATGTCGTGCCGGGACCGGCGCTTGTGGCACCGGTGCGGCCAATGACCCAGACCCAGAAAACACAACATGTTATAAATGTCGTATCACGGAACAAATTTGGGGTAATTGCCAGAAAAAGCCTGACAACCGCAATGAAAACAAAATCTTGATACCATTTGAATCTGACACAACGACCCTGCTTTCTTGGTTTGCAACGAACACACACACACAAAGCAACGATGATTCTTGTGCAACATCAATTTGTCCTGCGGGCAGTTTAGATTACACAATCGGCACATCAACGATATGCGTTGAACCAGAAAACATTGTCCAATGCGACATCGACAATATATTATGTGTCGACAGAATAGATGTAACATCGCAACCACAAATACGCAACTGCTGTCCATCCGGCCTGAACGACAATTGGGGTAATTGTTGTCTGGACGCCCAATCTGCGAGTAACAACGAAAGTTTCAGCAATTTATTAGACAACACAATTACTCAATCAACCAGTTTGTGCACCACAAATACCAGTATTTCAACAATGAATTTGGTGGCAAAATACACCGCAAATAACGCAACAACATATGTATTGTGTGCTGGGACGGTAACCAATGATACCAGTAATAACTATAACATAATTTGTGATGGCGAATATGTGATGCTGGAATGCGCCAATTCAAAATGTTATTATAAAAAACCAGGCGCAGATGCAAACACTCCAAATTATAATGTGAATTACTTCATTGATGTGAATGTTGGTACATATAATCAAAACTATCCTAATTGGAATTATACAGAAACCAATGCCCCTGCTTATTGTGCGGCGGTTGAACAAGGTGGATCAAACAAATGCACATACACCGACATGACAAACGGATGGTCATGCACCACCACCCCAACGAAATGGTTGGTTGATTTCTAGAAATATATTCTGTCATACTGAGCATGCCGATTGTATAATTCCGCCCCACTGGGGCGGGGGTACCCCCTGGTGTTTTGTCATCACGAGCGAGCAAAATCTGTCAAAAGCATCGCGTTGACAGTTTTGTGATGCGTGGTGATCCAGTGATTATAATGCCGTCGGCATCGCCGACACTTTTGTTTAGCCATCATCACAAACTAATTGACAAAACACACACATTATGTCAATATCACAATATAAAGTACAAAGGAGTTGCGCATGAAACAATCATTCCCATACAATTTAAAGAAAGGTATTATATTTGTGGGTTTGGCGTCATTGCCTTTATTTTCCGGCTGTGAAAAAGACAAACCAGAACCATCCCAACCACAAAAACATAATGTGGAATTAGTTTATGGTACAAATCCAAACACTCAATGGCAAAATATTTCAATGGATACAATTTATAAATATAATGCAGATCCAAAAGTTGATACAATATTTATGATTCCAGAACAAACTGATCAATATGCCACACTTAGCGCTAATGGTTGTAGAACAGTAATAGACCTATTGCGTCCACGTCATAATTTAAATCCAAATAAAGTTTTCGGCAAAGGGGATTTGGTGTTAAATAGTGGAATTACAAATAATCACCCAGATATAGTCAGATTTTTTGCAGACACACTACGATATAATGTAAGAAACTAAACATATCAAAAGACGGTTTTAAAACCGTCTTTTTTTTGTCATCCTGAGTGAATACGAAGGATCCAGGTAATCTGATATGAGTGTGGCATTGCCACACCACCTTTTATCACCTGGATTCTTCACTACGTTCAGAATGACAATAACTATTTTTTTATTGCGTTGTTTTTTATATTTTTCTAACATTGACACGATGGAAAGGGAATAATGAAATTAATATTTAAAATCTTATCAATCTGTATATGGTTAATATTACCACTATCGGTAAATGCTGATACCTGTGACGCCGATAATTGTAGCGCTTGCAATGATCAAACATCATGTGAGCAAAATAGTAATCATGGCGTATGCAAATGGGAAAACAATGCTTGCACCGAAAGATGTCCTGCCACAACAGAAGGCTCTTGTAATCAAACCCCTGGTTGTGGACATAACGGGGTCGAATGTGTTCCATGTAATCCCAACGAATACAACCCCGGTGGCAGTATTGCCACTGGTTGCAAGACATGCGCCACAAAACCAGACGATGTTTGGATGTGGGATAATAGTAATGCGTCCACGCATCCTGACTATTCTGTTTTTGATTATGATAATGCGGAATACGGTCAATCATCCTGCCCCTGGAAATGCGATGATGGTTATTATAAAAACAATGATGGTGATGCATGTTTACACTGCCCATTAAAACCAAGTGACACTGATTATGGCAATGACAACACTCTATACGCTATGATTCAAACACACGAAAATCAAACTAATATATCTCAATGTGATTGCGGAACAGGTATCGACCTGATAAAAATGAAAAAACCCATCCCGGGGCAACAAACATCACCATTGAACGCGCAATATGATCGCCTATATTTTTGCGGAACATGTGGCACGGCAAAATCAAACCACACCACCCCAGAAGAATGCGGCAATGTTGAACAAACACGCTCCAATCCCGCCTATGGCGAAGAATTTGATAATGGCATACGTATGGCATACAAATGCCCCGATCACGCCACATATAACGAAGCTTCTCAACAATGTGTTTGTACCAGTCCAACAGGCGCCGCATCGGCAGACATGGAGTGTGATTACCTTAGTAATACAAATACACCATGTTCTTGTAGTTTGACATGCGATGAATCAAAACACCTGATCCCCAGCGGCAATTCCTATGCATGTCATTGCGATTACGATTACTATGGAAATGCCATAAATGGTTGCACCAGATGCCCCGCCGGAACAGTAACGTACCAGCTAAACACCGGCATACATTACCCAGGTGCCACAGTAATAAGCGAGTGCAAAATGCTACACGGTTCCAACACCGCATATGATGTTCAATTTTGTACATCGGATGGTAACTGTATGGACTTAATTCCCAGCAATGCCACCATTATCCAACCACAATAATAACACAATTATCCAAACACATCGTCCGTGGTTAAATTTATTATTGCGTTCTTGATATCCTGTAATTGTCCAGGTGTAAAACGTCCCAAAACCCAATCGGCTGGATCAATTTGTAATTCAAAATCACGTGGATGACCAATACCAATTCTAACACGTCTGTATTCATTTCCAACCGCCGCATCAATTGATTTTATTCCATTGTGACCAGCACTGGATCCACCAACTTTCACACGTACTTTGCCATTTTGCAAGTCCATATCATCATGAATCACAACCAAATTTTCCTTTGGCACTTTATAAAATGTCATCAATCCCAAAACCGCCGATCCACTGTTATTCATATATGTTTGTGGTTTTACCAATATACATTTACGCCCGTCAATTTCTATGCGTGTGGTTAACGCGTTTTTTTCCGCCTTCCACGATGCATCCGCACCAGCAAAAGCATCCACCGCCATAAAACCAACATTATGACGCGTTGTTACATATTCCGCCCCTGGATTCCCCAGACCAACAATTAATACAGGTTTATTTTCTTGCATAATACCGACCCTTTTTTTAATATGATATCATATAAAGGAGAAAAAAATGAAATTAAATTCAAAAATTTTTTTAACGGCTATTTTGACGGCATCTGTGGCGGGTGCGGCATCTGCAAATACTGTGATGGATATTTATGCCGGTGGTATGTTCGGTGCCGGTGGTTCTATTGTGTATAACGACGGTGATCACCACAGTTTTTCATCCCGTACATTTGGCGCAATCGCCGGTATTGATATTCCACTGTTGCGGGTCGAGGCCGAATATAACCACATGGTTATGGATGATACATCAACAAATTCCGCAATGTTAAATGCGTACTTTAAAATGATGTCAACAATCATTCACCCATATGTCGGTGTTGGTGTTGGTTCTGTATTCGGCGGTGAATATTCTAAAAATCACGTTGATTACGATGTTAAAACAACTGTGGCATACCAAGGTATGTTGGGATTGACATTTGATGTAATGGCGTTACCAATTAAATTCGATATCGAAGGTCGCGCATTATATGCACCAAACTTTATCCACGTGGCTGATAATAAACCAGACTTGGTGCAATATGATGCACGTTTGAAATTAAGATATATATTCTAATATGAAAAATATGGGTAAATATGTTAACACTGATTGATGGAAATTCTTTACTGTTTCGGGCATATTATGGTGTGCATTCACGCCTAACGCGCAGTGACGGCACACCAACCGGCGCAGTGTACGGTTTTTTAAATATGATTTTACCAGTATTGGGTGCAGCAAAGCCGGACGATTATTTTGTCTGTGTCTTTGATGCATCCAGACAAACTTTCCGTCAAAACATATACCCAGAATACAAGGCGAATCGTGATGAAACACCTGCTGATTTAATATCACAAAGTTTTATGGTGCGAAACGCGATGACGGCAATCGGTATGCCTGTATTATGTATTCCCGGTGTCGAAGCCGACGACGTTATCGCAACTTTGGCACGGCGTTTTTGTGATATGCACGACAAAACCCGCATAATTACCAGTGATAAAGATTTAATGCAATTGGTATCAAATTGTGTGTTTTTATATGACGGTATGAAACAAATTGAAATACATGAACCTGGGGTAATCGAAAAATTTGGTGTCAAACCAACCCAGGTTATTGATGCACAAAGTTTAATTGGTGATTCGTCTGATAATGTCCCGGGCGTTCATGGAATTGGCCCTAAAAAAGCCGCTGAACTGATAAATCAATTTGGCGATTTGGACGGAATATATTCACACATAAACGAAATAAAAAACGAACGTGTTCGCAATTTATTAATCGATGGTCGCGAATCGGCATACATTTCAAAACAGTTGGTTACATTAAAAGACGACGTAGATTTATCTGATTTAAAATTGGAACCTTTTGTATTTAACACACCGGCCGCACTGCAATTTGTTAAGAACGAAATCGAAAGTGCATCTTTGGCTGACAAAATACAAAAAATGTTTCCAATTGAAAATTACGATGCGTCTAAACAAACAACTTTTGAATACGCAGCTTCCGCCTGCCCGGTTCCAGAAACACAAAAAACCGAACAAAAGACATCCACATTGCCAGAAATGCATTTTGAAACAATAACGACTTTGGGTGCATTGGAAAAATTCTTGTCGCATATTAACGACGTTGTTGCAATCGATACAGAAACCACCGGCATTGATACAATGACCGCACAAATCGTTGGTTTATCATTGGCATATGACAGTGCACATGGCGCATATATACCTTTGCATCACGTCACACATTCAAATGATTTATTTGGTGGTGATGCACCTGTGCCGACACAACTGTCTGCAACCGACGTGTTTAAAAAATTAATACCAATTTTACAAAATAAAAACATTATCAAGGTCGGTCACAATTTCAAATATGACTTGCATATCTTGGCGAACACAGGCTTGGATATTTCCAAAATCACGCCTATTGATGATACGATGCTGTTATCTTATATTTTGCACGGAACACTACACGGACATGGTTTGGATGAATTGGCATTAAAATATTTAAATCACGAAGATATAAAATTCGCGTCACTGTTTCCCCCAGAATTACCTGATTCTGCACGCAACTTTGCTTACGTTGATATCGCGGCTGCAACGCCATATGCCGCCGAAGATGCAACTGTTTGCTTTGCCCTATATAAACTGATGCGACCAGAATTAGATAAAAACGAAAAATTAAAAAAATTATACGACAATTGCGATCGACCACTGATGCCAATTTTAACAGAAATGGAACGAAACGGTGTTCTGGTTAATCGTAACGGACTGCAAAATTTATCAAATGTATTTCATACGCAACTGGAAAACCTGCAAGGTGAAATTTGGAATTTGGCGGGACACGAATTTAATATTGCCAGTCCAAAACAACTGGGCACAATTTTGTTTGACGAATTAAAATTGCCAACAAACAAACGACGTTCCACAGACGCAGACAGTTTAAATGATTTAATCGATGAACACCCGATAATTGAAAAAATTTTAACATGGCGTTCTATCGCGAAATTGGCGGGTACATATGCAGATGCCTTGCCAAAGCAAATTGCAAACGATGGTCGTATTCATACAACATATATTCAAACCAGTACGAATACAGGCCGCCTGTCCAGTCGTGATCCAAACCTGCAAAACATTCCTATTAAAACCGACCTGGGCGCGGAAATTCGTCGATGCTTTGTTGCACCAGATGGCCGCGTATTAATATCAGTTGATTATTCGCAAATTCAATTGAGGTTACTCGCCGACGTCGCAAACGTTACAACATTCAAAGAAACATTTAACGCGGGCACCGACATTCACGAACAAACTGCACGCAAAATATTTGATATTGCACCAGATGCACATGTAACCAAGGCACAACGTCGTGCGGCAAAAACTGTGAATTTTTCAATTATATACGGCATTTCATCATTTGGTTTGGCGGCACAACTGGGGGTATCACGGGACGAAGCAAAAAAAATCATCGATGCATATATGGCCGGCCTGCCCCAGGTACGCAAATATATTGATGACACAAAAAAGTTTGCAACCCAAAACGCATGCGTTTACACACCATGGGGACGCAGAATAGAATTACCTGAAATAAACAACACACGTTTAAAACAATACGCACTGCGCGCTGCAATCAACGCACCAATTCAAGGATTCGAAGCCGACCTGATGCGATTGGCAATGGTTCAAATTGCGAATGATATAGTGCATCCAAATCAAGACAAAATAAAAATGATTTTACAGGTTCACGACGAAATCATATTCGAATGTGATAAAGATATGGCCACACAATTTGCAACACAAATCAAAGAAAAAATGGAAAACATTTGCAAACTATCCGTACCATTGGTTGCAGAATACACTATCGGCGAAAAATGGGATAAATAGCTATAAAAACATTGATTTTTATGCGTTTCATTTTATAATCTAACATGAATTATGCACCCGTGGCTTAACTGGATAGAGCACCACCCTCCGAAGGTGGGGATTGCGCGTTCGAATCGCGCCGGGTGCGCCACAATATAAAAACGAAAACATTATGAAGACATTTCGCACAATTGCAATTTTATCATTACTTGGCCTTACTGCTTGCAACAGCGTGTATGTCAAACCAAATTCGTTGAGCCCGGATCAAAAGATTTTCGTTCCACGTGGCGGTTATTCAATGCAACGTTCCATAAAATTGGCCATGCAAAATCGCAATTATGAAATTTATAATGGACGATTAACCAGAATATCAAAATCATCCGAATCTTATGAATTACCATCCAACGTCAAATATTCGGTACGCGTGGATGAACGCAGTGAAAAGTTACGTCCAATTTGGTGTATGTTTAACGGTTTTTGGTGGTGGAATTTTAATGTGTCTATTGTTGAACAAAAAACAGGCACAGAAATTTTATCTTGGCGCGGTCGCGGTTGTCAAAACAGTTCTCTGCGTAAACTGGATGAATTACTGGATACGATGGAAATTAAAAAATCAGAATAAAAAACTCCGATATAAAATCGGAGTTTTTTTTAAAGATTCCGCAAAATTTATTTCACTTCTGCTTGTTTGAACAAATCGTCAGCCTTGACCGTTTTATCTTTGGTTTTGACGTTTTTCAACATTTCATCCAAAGCCTTGCGTTCAAACAACATTCCGCGCAACATCGCCAAAGCATTTTGATTTTTGTTATAAAATTCAAACACTTGCTTTGGATCTGGATAACGGGATGCTTCGGCCCAGATAGCTTGTTGCAAATCGTCACGTGTAACTTCGACTTTGTTTTTATTACCCCATTCTGCCAACACCAAACCTAATTTCACACGACGTTCAGCTTCCTTGGTTTCGGCTTTTTCATCCCATTTATGATCATGACCATGTTCCGCATTGTGGTGTTCATGTTCAGATTTTGCCATAGCCAATTCTTGTTCAACCAAATTTTGTGGCAAATCTAATTTTACTTTATCGCCCAAAACTTCCAACAATTCATTACGCATTGCACGTTGTGAAGCATCAGCATATTGTTCATTCAAAATGTCACGGATGTGGCCTTTTAATTTATCCAACGTGTCAAAGCCCACAGATTTCGCCAATTCATCATTCAATTCTGGCAAAATATGTTTACGAACTTCGTGCAAGACAACTTCGAACCGGGCATCTTTACCAGCCAAATTTTCAGCATGATAATCAGCAGGGAATTTAACATTCACATCAAATTTATCCCCGGCTTTGTGTCCAATAATTTGGTCTTCGAATCCCGGAATAAATGATCCAGAACCCAAAATCAAATGATGTTTGGATGCTTCGCCACCTTCAAAGGCAGTTTTACCAATAAACCCTTTGAAATCGATAACGGCCGTATCACCATCTTTGGCTTTGTATTTTTCATCTTGTTTTTCAGCCGTGCTACGATTGCGACGAATATTTTCCAAAGCTTTATCAACCTCGGCCTCGTCCAATTTAGCAACAGGTTTTGTAACTGTGATTTTACCTAAATCAATTTCTGGCAATTCTGGCAAAATATCAAATTCCAAAGAATATTCAGCATCTTTGCCGGTTTCCCACTTTGGCAAATCGGCCTTTGGGGCACCCGCCAAACGAATTTTCTTTTCATCCAGATAAGCATTCAAATCACGATTCATTAATTTATCAATGGCCTCTTGTAACGCAGATGCATTGTATTTTTGACGCAACACGGAAAGTGGCACATGACCGGCACGAAAACCAGGCATTTTTGCCTTTTTACCGTACTCTACTAAAATTTCATCAGCCGCCTTTTGCAATTCATCGGCCGTAATTACACCAGTTACAGAATAATGCAAATCTTTGATTTTTTCTTTTTTAAACATATTTTTTTCCTTTGGATGTTAAACTTGGCTGATTATACAATCAATTTTTTGAAATTTCAACCTAAACATTGCTTTTATATAGCACATAAATACGCATTAATACTTGCGTTGAAATAATATTATTTGCTAACCTTAGATATAAGCATAGGAGGAAAGCATATCATAAATTCACAAAACCCAATACCAGCAAGGCATACAGCAAGATAAAATGAAAAAACTTAAATCGCTTTTTTCTGCGTTATTTGTGTTGTTTGGAATAACCGTATTCCAGACGTCGCCTGCCATTGCGTGTACTTCAACACAGTTAGAGGTTGATAATGACTGTATTGATTCAAAATTTACTGTGACAACAACGTCATTAACTGCAAATGCAGAATTCAAATTTGTATTGAGTGCCGCTGGAACATTTTATGTTGATTGGGGCGAAGGCACACCCCAGGTTGAAACCATTACACGTAACAATACGACACCAACAGAATACAGTCATACTTATCCCACCGCTGGCGAAAAAAAGATAAAATTCGCTGGTGTCGCAACCGAATATAATACAACAAGATATAACAACGACAAAGATGCATCTGGGGCTGCAATCAGATTCGGTGCTGTGGTCAATAACGTAACATCTTCAAACACAGGCGGAACACCGACACTTATTAAAAAACTGGAAGGCAGTATCGGTTCCGTTTTCCCAACATTGGGTACTGCCGATAATCAAAAACCAACATTTTTTGAATTATGTGCCGGATGTACAAATTTAATAACAATTTCAGGAACGTTATTTTCTGGGGTAACCACTGCCAAGAAAAACTTGTTCCGTTCAATTTTTGATAAATGTACAAATTTGCAAGCTATTCCTGCAGACTTGTTCAGTTATACATATGGATCCGCAGAAAGCATGTTCCGTAGTGCTTTCTATCAATGTAAACACTTATCAGCATTTCCAGATAATTTATTCCCTCACATTAGTGGTGCTGCTGCCAACATGTTTATGTACACATTTTTTGAAGTTGTTTTTCCAAGTGCTGATCAATATATTCCAGCCGATACATTTCTAGGGTTGAACGGAAACACCGCCAGCCAATTATTTAGTAATACCTTCAAAAGCTCTAATTTGCTGGAACAATGCCCCCCAGACACAACTGATGTTACCACCACTTATTACAACAGTTATAAAAACAGTTGGAACAACAAGAAGGCATGTGAACCAATACCAGTTTCATGCACAGGTACAAACTACAAAGATGGAAATGAATGTTTGCCATGTCCAAATGGTTATACCAGTAATACACAAGACGGAAAGGATGAAATCACTGATTGTGAAATGGATTGCCCTGCGGGAAAATGGACTGGTGAATATCAAAAATTAGAGTACATCGAGGCCACAGGAACGCAGTATATTGATACAGGTCATTCAATTGCTTCAACAACTTTTAGTGCAGAACTTGAATTTAGTTCTGGTCAGTATGTTACCGGAAACATTGGACATTTTGGCGGAAACCAAGACGCGGCGAGTGGACATGCTGCCAATTTTAAAGACTCTAAATTTGGTTTATGGGTTGTTCATATTGATAACAAAGGTAACGGTTCAAAAATCACGACTGGCGGTTCATTTAATGCAGACGTAGTTAAACATATTCGATACGATTTTGTTGGTAATACCAGAGAATTAAGTGTGGATGGCAACTCGACAGGTGCTCAAACATTTTCAGGTTCCATTCTTTCAAATAATCCATACAGATTGTTTTCAAACGGTTGTGTCGGTGGATGTAATGATAAATTGCTAGAAGGACGTATACATTGGTTCAAAGTATATGAAAATGGTGAATTGATATTTGATTTTATCCCTGTCAGACGTATGTCCGATAATGAAATTGGTATGTATGATCAGGTCAGCGGTACATTCTTTGGCAATGCTGGAACTGGCACTTTTACCCCAGGAACTGTTTTGGGGACAATTGGTGGGAATTCATGCGAAAATGTCGGAATTGGTTATTATTCATCAGCCTCTACAACAAGTTATGGTTCTGTCAGCACCAGGACACAATGTGCCGCAGGGTTGGTTACATTAACAGAAACATCAACCAGTAGCAGTGATTGTATTACCGCCCAAGGCTTTACCGTTTGTCCTGCGGGCCAATATGTCCCGGCCAATTCCCAAACTTGTACAGCATGTACCGCGGGTAATTGGTGCCCAGGTGGACAATTATATTTTAATACTACAGACCAAGGATTGCATAGTTGCACTACAGAAATAGGGTCGGGTTGGTCCAGTGACGGTGGTTCATCTGCACAAACAGATTGTTATTATTTAATCACATTACACAAAAATGGTTACTCAGGTATCATCGAAGGACTGTCTGGAACCGGTTGTTATGTGGTCAGCGCCGCATCAGGTTCAACCAACGCACAGTTAAAATTATTCTATAACACTGCATGTACATTACCAGGCATCAGTTTCCCAGCCCCCAGTGGTAATGGACACTATGCTATTTCAACAAGTTGGACAACAACCCAAGAACTTACTGATAATGTGGTCACAACAATTGCACCTGTGACAGCAACGCCCAGTACAACGACATATTATGTACGTAAATCATGTGCCGCAAATTATTATAAATCCGGTACTACAACTTGTGCGGCATGCGGTTCAAACAGTTCGACCACTGCCCAAAATGCCGCCACGGCATGTACATGTGATACTGGATACAGTGTTAATGGTATGTCCAGTGGCGCCACGACCAGCACAACCGGCTGTCTCGAAATCCTCCAAGCATTGAGTGAATTGCACGCAGGCAGCAAAACTTATGATTTGTTGGCACAAAAAAGAACAACGCCATCGATTAATGTCGAGCTTAACGGATCCGTGTTTTACACATCTTTGATCCAGGGCGAAATTCCAGGTGAACTGGGGGTGGAATACAATAACGAAACATATTCAGCATGCGATATTTCGGGTGATTATTGCATCGTAAATGGCGGTTTATATTGGGCAGATCCAGATTTGTATTTACAATCCAGCACTACACAATATATAAACACCGGCGTTGTTCCTGATTTAAATACTGCAATAGAAATTGAAATGGCTGACGTTTCCAACCTGACGTACAGTTTGTTTGGTGTTAAGACAGGAACATTGACGACCACAGATGAAGGTTTTGGTATTTCGTTAACGAGTGGTAATTTTGGATTCTTCCGTAATGGAACGTCTGTATCTGCAATACCAAAAGATAGTAATTATCACGTATATTATTTATCAAACACCCAAGCATCCATAGACGGTGTGTCGTATAGTTTTGGTTCTTCGTCACAACCAATCGGTGTTAATCAACCAATGTATATGTTTGGATTTAATCATAATGGTTTTGCATACGACAAAGCCATATCTGTTAAATATTTAAAAATATGGTCTGGGACAACGTTGGTACATCATTTCGTACCGGTACCAACAGGTTTAGTAATTGGTAATTATACTGTTCCATCAAATGGAATGTTTGATATCGTGACCCAGACATTCTATGGTAATGATGGTGCGGGCAGTTTCACATACGGGAAATTATAATTGATACATCATAAATAAATATAAAAAACCGCCCAGATTTATGGGCGGTCTTTTTATTCCAATTTGTAAACATATATTAACGTTTACTAAACTGAGTAGAACGACGTGCCTTGCGAACACCATAGTGTTTACGTTCAACAACACGGCTATCGCGTGTCAAGAAGCCCGCAGCCTTTAATGCCGCACGCAATTCTGGTTCACGTTTTTCCAATGCTTTGGAAATACCATGTTTAACGGCACCCGCCTGACCAGACAAACCACCACCGGCAACCATAGCGACAATATCGTATTCACTTTCACGTTTCGTCACACCAAATGGTTGTGCGATAATCATTTGCAACACAGGACGACGGAAATAAGTTGCCATCGCAACACCGTTCACAGTGATATTACCCTTACCTGGCAACAAATATACACGTGCCACAGAATCTTTACGTTTACCCGTTGCATATGTTGCGCCATTCAATTTAACGTCTTTTGCAACCGCCTTTGGCGCAGCTTTTGGTGCAGCCTTGACAGTTTTAACAGTCTTAACAGTTTTAGTCGCAGTTGCTTTTTTTGCAGCTGGTTTCTTTGCAGTTGTCTTTTTTGCTTCTGTCATAATTAGCCTCTTTTGTTCTTTGGATTCAGGCTTGCAAAATCAATCACAACTGGATTTTGCGCACTGTGTTTATGTTCAGCACCAGCATATACGTGCAATTTTGTTAAACGTTTATCCGCCAATGCCACCGTGGTTCTGCGACCCATCATGCGTTTTACAGCATTTGTAACCAATGTCACAGGTTTTTCTACACGCATTTGACCCAATGTACGTTCTTTCAAACTGCCAGTCCAAGCAGAATGCCAATAAAATTTATCCTTGTCAGCCTTGTGACCAGATAATGCGACCTTGGCTGCATTAATAATAATAACGTGATCACCACAATCCAAATTTGGTGTCCATGTTGGTTTATTTTTACCGCGCAGGATATTTGCCGTAAATGCCGCCAAACGTCCCAAAGTGCAGTCAGTTGCATCAATCAGATACCATTTAGATTCTAATTCGCAACCTTTCAATGATTTTGTTGCTACCATTTTTTTGCCTTTTGTTTGTTTTTAAACGACAACAGTATGCCCCAACCCATAGAAAAAGTCAAGAAAAATCAATATGGTATTATTATACCGTAATAAAAAGTTAAAAAAATTTCTGCCACCACATACGAATAATTTGTTGTTTTTTATTTTTATTGACAAATTTAATTTTTAGTGTAAAATATATACATGAAAGGCGGACAAATATGACTTGCTATAAAATAATTTCTAATGACACAAGCATTTATAACCCAGACACCCTGGTGCCTGGTGCGGTTTTCACTGCACAAGCCCCCTTACGTCCAGACAATATAACATATTATATCCGCGCAACGGCACCAATGATTCATTTTTGCGACAACGCATTCGACACAATGTTGTGGCACAGTTATGCTTTTGCAGATTCCAGCCCTATTTATGAAATAAAACCACTGGGCCAAGTTATAAAACAACAATGCGACGACGATTGCAGATTATATCAATGTGGTTCTCATAAAATAGAAATCGTCCATCAAATTGATAAACACGAAATGTTCGAACGTGCTGTATCCGAATTTTTGCAAAACCCAAAAGCAAAAATCGCAATGTACCCTAACCTACAAGATAAAATGCCAAAAATTATTTCTGCTTGGGTTCATCACGAACAATCAAAATATGTTTATTAAACATAAATTTATAAAAAAATTTAAACCGACAAAAATGTCGGTTTTTAATTTGATGGCGGAGCGTGTAGGATTTGAACCTACGGACCGCTGTAACACGGTCACGGATTAGCAATCCGCTGCATTTACCCCTCTGCCAACGCTCCGGATGCGAAACATTATACATTTTTTTTAGACAAACACAAGCCCAAAATTAATTCTTTTTTTTGGCTGTTTTAAACTGCATATCATACAAAAGTTTATAAGCACCACATTCGTTTTTCAACAATTCTTCATGGGTACCACTTTCTACAACTTCGCCCTGATTTATCACCAAAATCTTGTCGGCATTTTGAATTGTCGATAACCTATGCGCAATAACGAACACCGTTTTATCCTGCATCAGGTTTTCAATAGCTTTCTGCACAACAGCTTCGGCCTTGTTATCCAGCGCAGACGTTGCCTCGTCCAGTACCAAAATCGGAGCATTTTTCAAGAATGCACGCGCAATCGCCACACGCTGTTTTTGTCCCCCAGACAACAAAACACCGCGTTCACCAATTTGGGCATCCAAACCACCAGGAATATTTTTTATAACATCGTCCAAACAAGCCATTTTAACAGCTTTTTGTAATTCTTCATCTGTGGCACTTTCATTACCCAACATAATATTTTCGCGAATCGTTCCACTGAACAAGAAATTATCTTGGAACACAACACCAATATTCGCACGCAAAGATTTTAACGTGATATCACGAACATCAACACCATCAATCAAAATAGCCCCACCTGTTACATCATAAAATCTGGGCAACAAACTGACCACAGTGGTTTTACCACCACCAGAATTACCAACAAACGCGATTGTTTCACCCTTTTTCACAGTAAAATTCACATGCTTTAATACAGGCACATCTTGAACATATTCAAAAGAAACATCACGATATTCTATCTTTTTAATTTCTGGTTTCATATCAACAGCATTTTTACTGTCTGTAATAGCCGGCACAGCATCCAATATATCGAACACGCGCTCTATAGCCAGGAACGAAAACAACACAGAATTATATGTACCACCAATTGACTTAATCGGTGTATATAACATAATCAACGCAGTTAAAAACGACACAAAATTACCAGGTGTTATCGATCCACGTAAAATCAAATATGATCCAAACCAAATTGCCAATCCAATACCCACAGATAAAATAACATGCATCACCGGCGTTAACCAACGTGTACGTTTTAACAATTTCATTTTCAAACTGAACACACCATCCAATACTTTTGAAAATTTTCCACGTTGTTTTTCATCTAAGTTATATGAAATAATCGTTTTGTTACCACTGTAGGTTTCATTATATGCAGTCAATAATGCAGAATCGGCCAAAATACTTTTTTTCATTACACTATCAATTTTCTTGCGTACCTGGGTCATCGGCAACATTGCCAAAAACATAATACCAACACAAACCAAAGCCAATTGCCAAGAATTATAAAACAACACCGCAATCAATGACAGAGCCGTAAAAAACTTTTGCACAAAAGATTTTAAATTATTTAACAACCCAGCGCATGCCATATCCGCGTTATTGTTAAACATAAACATCACATCACCAGAATTTTTCTTGGAAAAAAAGTCTGTTTCAAACATCAACATTTTTTTGTACAAATCCATTTTCAACAGATTTGTCGTTTTTGCACCAACCCAAGTATTTAAATAATCAGCAACATATTTCAAAACACCTTGGACCAACGTAAAACCAATAATCATAATGGGAATATACCATGCGGTTTGTAAATTCTTATCAACCATAACCACATCCATATACGGCTTTAACGACAACGCAATTACCGCATCCAAGGATCCAACCGGGATAGCAACCAAAACAGATAACAAAGCACGCACCCAAAAAGGTTTCATATACGGCCACATACGTTTGTAATTTTTTACAAACATATTACGCAAAACTCTTTCTCTAATTTCTTTACTTAATCTTGCTGCTTTTGCCATATCATAATTCCTTTACTTATTCAGTAACCGGCTCTGGTTGATAAATTTCAACATCACGTGTCATAGAAATAAATTTTTCTGCCCTGCGTGCTGGCAGATCATCGACAGGAATATCTTTCAAAGAATCCAACGCCGACACAACCGCATTAGCAACCAATTCCATCGTTGTTTGCCAATCATTATGTGCACCACCCGCAGGTTCTGAAATAATACCGTCAATTACATTTAAATTTGCCATATCACGCGCTGTTAATTTCATTACATTGGCCGCGGTCGCTTTGAATTTATTATCACGCCACAAAATAGAAGCACAAGATTCAGGTGCAATAACAGAATAAACCGCATTTTCCATCATCAAAATCTTGTCACCTGTACCAATAGCGATTGCACCACCAGAACCACCTTGTCCAACATTCACAGCAACATACGGGGTTTTAATAGCCAATCCCGTAGAAATAGAATTCGCGACCGCTTGGGATTGTCCGCGTTCTTCACTTTCACGACCAGCATAAGCCCCCGCCGTATCGAACAACGAAATGAGTGGCAAATTAAACCGTTCAGCCAAACGCATCATACGTACAGCTTTGCGATAACCTTCGGGGTTTGCCATTCCAAAACGATGTTTTTGACGTGTTTCAATTGTACGCCCAGATTCCTGACCAATAATAACCGCAGGAATTCCACGCCAAAAACCTATTCCACTGCCCATTGCGGCATCTTCACCATAACAACGATCCCCAGCCAAATAAGTCCAATCATCAACAATACCAGCAATATAATCTAAAAAGTGCGGTCTGTTTTCATGTCGTGCTAACAGAACTTTATCATATGCCTCGGTTTCGCCCATACCACGAATTTTTTTATCCTTGTCCATTTTTGGGGTTTGGGCTTTTACAACCTTTGGCGTAATAGTTTTATGTGTCAAAACACGTAATATACGCGCAACATTATCATGCAAATCAGTACGTGCAGACACAATATCAACCATACCATGTTCATACAAATAATCAGCCGTTTGGAAACTGGACGGCAATTTTTCATGAATATTTTGTTCAATAACACGTTTCCCTGCAAAACCGATACGGGCGCCGGCCTCGGCAATATGAACATCACCCAACATCGCAAACGATGCAGTAACACCGCCAAATGTAGGATCTGTTAAAATAACAATATACGGAATTTTTTTATCGTGTAATTTATTAACCGCAACCGTTGTTCGTGCCATTTGCATTAACGACAAAATATTTTCCTGCATACGCGCACCACCACTGGACGTGACCATAACAAACGGTTGATTTAATTCAACTGCATGCTCTATTGCAGAAATAATTCCATCACCAACCACACGCCCCATAGACCCCATCATAAAGAACCCATTCAACACACATATTGTTGTGTTAATTCCACCAATGGTGCCATCTGCGGCCGACACAGCATCAAACTCGCCAGTTTCGGTCCTCGCATCATCCAAACGGGTTTTATATTCTTCACGATCAACAAATTCCAACGGGTCATCTGTACATTGTGGTAAATTTAATTTTTGCCAATTACTATCATCAAACAACAGATTAAACCGTTGCTTTGGCGACATAATAAAAACATGCCCACAACGCGGACACACATAGTGATTATCCTTGTAATCACGATAATAGACTAATTTTCCGCAGGATTCGCATTTAATCCACATTAACTTTGGAACACGATCGTATCTTTTACGATCCTGGGTTTTAATACCATTTTTTGATTTAAAAAACATTAGTATTATCCATTCATTTTTTTAATTAATTCACGACTTGGTTTAAACAAAACCGTTGTATTAGCCGCCACAGCCTGTGTTTGACCAGTCGATGGATTATAACCAATTTTTGGTGCCCGCATACGTGGCTGAAAAGTACCAAAACCACGGATTTCAATACGATTACCACTGGCCACGGCATCAATCATAGAATCTGCGACTGTATCTAAAATTGCGGCAGCATCAGATGCGCGCATATGTTTAAATTGAACCTGAATAGTTCTAATAACGTCAGAACGTTTCATAACCTAAATCCTTTTGTTATTACTGATAATTTAGCAAATTTACTGAATATATCAAGTGTTTTTTATATTTCTATTTTCAGGTAAAAACAACACACAAATACATTTATGATTATATTCATATCAAAAAAACATTCTTTTTATCGCCATAACCTTTATTAACAAATTGACAATATAATAATTTATATTATAACTACGAGCATGTATTACAAAATAGTCACAGAAAGATCTTTTTTTACACATTCATATGATGACATAGATATATTCAATATACCGTGTGGCACTGTATTTACCGCACCAAAAACCAGTAAATACAAACCAGACGATCCAAAATGTTTGATTGGAAAATCACTTTTTCACTTTGCAGACGGCGCATTTGACGCGATGTTATGGTATACAAAACTGGGGTACCACAGCACAATTGGATATCAAATATATGCAATACAACCTTTGGGTAAAATTACAAAAAAAAGATGCCCAGATGATTTAGGAATTTATCAATGTGGCGCACATCAAATTAAAATTCTAGAAGGACAAAACACCAACGAAATGTACGAACTGGCATTACAAGAATACTTCGCCAATCCTAACAGATATACAAATTTTGAAATAAACCCAGATTTATGGAAAAAACATCAAACCACAGTGTTCAAGGTATACAAATCTTATGCAGATTCTTTACCAAAAAAAAGATATCCAGATATTCCACTAGAAAGTTTATTAAATTTATTATCGTTATAAAAAATCGCCCTTGTGGGCGATTTTTTTAATCCATTTTTGCATATTCACAAAAACCTTCATTCGTATCACATTTAACCGCAATACCTTCACTGATAAAATACCCTTGGGGATGCAAACATGCAGGGCAAACCGTTGGTGCCTCGGTTCCAATATGCCAATTTCCACAGTTTGTGCAACGCCACATTACAATCTTGTCACTTTTGAACAAGGTGCCTTTTGCAATCGCATCAGCCAGTGCTTTAAATCTTGATTCATGATAACGTTCCGCCAAACCAATATTTTTAAATATTTCGGCAATTGCATCAAAACCTTCCTGGGCAGCAATTTGCGCAAAATGTGGATACATTTCAGTATTTTCTTCATTTTCACCAAAGATCGATGCTTTTAAATTTTCCAACGTTGTACCAACTTTACCAGCGGGGAAACTGGCTGTTATTTCCAACATACCACCTTCCATAAACTTAAACAAACGGGATGCATGTTCATATTCATGTTCTGCTGTTTCCAAAAATATTTTTGCAATTGCTTGATAACCTTCTTTGCTCGCAGCTGATGCAAACATAGTATAACGATTTCGCGCCTGGGATTCACCAGCAAATGCTATCAACAAATTTTTTTCAGTTTGTGTTCCTTTCAAAGTTGCCATTTTTTCTCCTTTTATGTTTATTTATTTTGTATGTCTTTTTTTCTTGTTCAAAACAATTGATGCAATATTTGGTGCAAACTTGTCCATTCTCGCCCCG
>Ga0265299_10001323_pt1 | contig 28461 bp, 25 predicted proteins | sample AusTroGonzalo_MG_4_FD_193485 | JGI IMG/M metagenome (GOLD analysis project Ga0265299, IMG submission 193485) | Bovine rumen microbial communities from tropical cattle in Woodstock, Queensland, Australia - Gonzalo_02 | ecosystem: Host-associated > Mammals > Digestive system > Stomach > Rumen ... | reverse complement strand
ATTTCAGCGAGTTCCTGCCGCTGGACTACGTGTTCCTGCTGCTCTACCTGGGCAAACAGATCTTCACGGGCGTCCTCCTGGGCTACGCCCGCCTCCGGCACGGTCTCCCGGCCAGCGTCATCCTGCATATGCTGAACAACTCGATCTAGCGGCCGCCTAGCGGATCTCGCGCCCGAACGGGAAGAGCGAATTGACCGCCATCTTGAAATGCTGCACCCCGAACGGGATGCCGATGATCGTGATGCAGAAGAGCACGCCGAGCGCCAGATGCAGCAGCGCGATCTCCCACCACCCGAGCAGCACCCAGATGAGGTTCATCACGGTGGACACGCACCCCGGCTCCGTCGACCGGTACACCAGTTCGTGCCCGAACGGGCAGAGCGCGAACGCCCCCAGCTTGAACAGCTGCACCCCGAACGGGATCCCGATGATGGTCACGCACATCACAATTCCGACGATGAAATATATCAGGGCGATCAGAAAACCGCCGAAAAGAATCCAGATAAGATTGCCGAGAAGTTTCATAACTGCGTAAGGTTTATTGCGCAAATGTACACAAACAATTCTTTCCGGCCAAGAAAGATTTGCCCTCCTGCACCGGAAAGCGCGACACTGTATCGAAATGCCGGACAGGGATTCTAGCGCAAACCACCTAACTTGCAATTCGTTATGAAGAAAATCCAGACCCTGCTGGCGGCTCCGGCCCTCGCGCTCCTCTGCGCCGTCAGCCTGCAGTCCTGCGACAAGGACAACCCGCAGCGTCCCAACCGGGACAACCCCGTCGCCTCCGAACTCCGGAGCGCGGCTTTCGAAATCACCCTGCGGGACTGCGAGAAGGGTTATTCCCGCGACTCCAACTATGTCTTCGAAGGCGTCTGGAAAGACGGCGCCTTCCGCTTCGGCCTGCAGCAGCTGGACGAGATGACGCCGAACATCCGGCCCGACGGCAAGAACCGGCTGGAGTTCGTCATCTCCTCCGACGCCGCCGGGTTCGAGGGCGTCAACGCCTCGTCCTCCGCGCGCTGCATCAACATCGTCCAGGACGGCAGCGACCATACGCGTTACCACCTCGAGTGGGTCGCCGAGGGCGAATCCACCATCACGTTCTGGAACGGCGAGGGCGCCGGGAAGAAAGCCATCTCGTTCAAGGCCACGTCCCGGAAGGAAATCCCGATGGAGGGCATCAAGATGCGGATCGACGGCGAGATGATCCTGATGTGCCCGGTCCGCGGGATTGAAGGGAACGCCGCTTATCCTTCCTGCTGGATTGGGAGCTTAGCCAAAGACCAGCAATACTTCCAGAACGGGAACTATCCCGAGATCCGGACACGGATCGGCATCGCCTGGACGCACCGGAATCCCCTGGATCCCAGCGTCGGGCACCTCCTCGAAATCATCGGCCCGGAGCCGCTCAACGCAACCGGGCCCCGGCTTCGGACGTATTTCGACCCGTTCGCGCTGATCGACCCCTGGCAGCGGGTGACCTACAATACGGACCTGTTCCCCCTCTCCCAGTACCCGCCCAAGAAAGCTTACGGCCTCTATGAGGGGAACCTGGCCAACTATCCGGCCTTCCGCTGGTTCGCCCCGATGACGATGGCCGAATATGATTACGGGAAATGGGGCCCTGCCACGATCCAGATGATGGAAATCTTCCTGACGGACGAACGGTACTCCCTGTTGCCCAGCGACCTCCGGGAACGGCGCGTCCTCATCTATGACGCCACCGGAAACATCCAGGCCGGGTTCCACGGCGGGCTGATGTTCGCCATTGAAGACCAGTATGATCCGGACATCCGGAACGAAGGGACCTTCAACGGCTATATGTTCAACTTCAGCTTCTACGACGACCGTTACCGCGACGAATGGACGGACACCCTGTATTGACAGGGCGGACGCAGCGAGGGCAGGCACCATCCGGCGCCTGCCCTCTCCGTTTTCCGGTCATCCGCTCAGAAAGGCGAGGCCGTGCTGATATACATTCCGAACGGGCGGATGGAGCCACCCACATAATTCGTGATTAATCCTATAGATGGAAGGAGATTAAGGTATTCCACTTCCACTCGTCCATTACTTACCGTCATTATGCTTTTTTCGGGCGGATTCATAAAGATTCGAACTTGATTCTTAGCTCTGTCCTGAAGATAATTCATAGCTGTCTGAGACCACGTCTGGGCACTGTGGAAGGGGCCACTTTCACCTCCAACATACCGAATATCGAAATTCATCCATGGCGAGTGCGTTGAACTAAGCGATGTATTTTCCACATAATGCTCGGACTGCCCCGCCCACTTCTGGTACATATCGTTGCAGGTGAACAGGTACTGCCCCTTGTCCGCGAAATCGTACTCCCCCAGGCGCATCAGCTTATGCCGGAACGCCTGCGTCGAAGAGGCCGTCACATACTTGTAGAGATACTTGATGTTCTTCATCGGAAGCAGGAACACCGTGGCATTGCGGGTGTTCGTGGCGCCGACAAAGGGATAACACTGGATCCGGTGCTCCAGATAGAATTCATAGCTGGTCGAGAAGGTCCGGTGGTCGTATTTGTTCTCATACGTACAGGTCACCTTCTGCAGGTCATACGGCACGATGAGTCCGCCCGGAACCTTCTCCGATCCGTGCTGCATCACCTGCCGCGCCTCCTCATACATCCAGACCACGCTTCCGCCGTTTCCGGTGTCGTTATACTCCGGCGTCACGCTGATCACCGGTTCCACCACGGTTCCGTCGGCGCAGGTATAGGTGACGGCCGACCCGCTCCGGTCCCACCGGAAACGGGATGCATCCGATCCGACGAAATCGAAATTGAATCCGCATTTGATGATTCCGTCGGCATCCCGCGTCACCACACCGAAACGGCTGTCCTCCACGCTGGTCCCGTACTGGTTGCCGCCCAGATAATTGGTCAGGACGCCATCCTTTCCGTTGATGGTCTTGTTGACTTCCGTCGTCGCGCCGTAGACCTGCGTGTCCGCATTGTCCCACCGGGTCCCGAATTTCTTGATCTTCATCATCGACACCCGTACCGAGAAGGCATCCGTGCCGGGATACAGGTCCGTCAGCACGGGATTCTTCAGCTTGAACTTGCCGGATTTCTGGGAGACGGCCGTCTTCTGGTAGGTCAGATCCTCCATCCGGTTGCTCCCGTGCTGCGTCTTGCAGACGTACAGCAGGCCGCCCTGCAGATTGAATGCGAAGCCGTCGGGAAACATCCCCTCCAGGTTGCTGCCGGCCACGGCCGCGGTCAGGGAAACAGGCAGCAGGCTGGCCAGGAGCGAGGCATCGAAGGAAGACGCCTCCAGCCGGTTGTTCCCCGCAAAATCATAGTAGCCCCCATTGGTCGCCACCTCGTTGCCATCGACGGGCAGCACGTAATACTGCTCCGTTCCCGTCACCCCGTGTGACGGATTCCCCACCGTAAAGGTCGGGGCGTCCGAAGGGGCCTTCAGCATCGGCTCCGAGATCCGCACCGGCACCTCCATCGAATCGTTGAGATAGTCTTCCGAGAAGAAGACGATCTTGCCGTCCTTGGAGGTCCAGCCGCTGTGCGCACCCTGGAAACGGTTGGGATAGAAGGCATAGACATCCAGCGTCCCGGAGCACCCCTGCGCGCCGTAGGCCGGGTCCGAAACCTTCAGGACCACCCGCCCGGCCGCATCGACCGCGCAGGAAGGGAAAGCGGCGGAACTGCTGTTCGACGCCTTCCACTGCGCGTTCGCGTTCTTGCGGGTATTCGTCTTCGACGGGCTGCCGCACCCTTCCTGCACCGCAGCGTACTTGACCGTATTCCCGGCGAAGCCGGACACGCTGACCGTCCGCTTCTGCCCCAGGTAGAACCCGTCGATCAGGCTTTTGCCGCCGGCCACCGTCAGCGTCAGGTCGGGCAGGAGCTTGAGCACGAACGAGACCGAGACCGTCCCGCCGGGCAGCAGCGTCAGCGTCAGGTTCCGCGACTCACCGATGTGGGAGCGGTATTTCGCGGCATCGGTCACCGAGAATTTCAGGCGCGCGCCGGCCTTGTCCCACGCAGGCGTGATCCCGCGCGCGGCCAACCAGGCCGCATCTTCCGTCCCGGAGGTCATGAACGCCCCGTACCAGGCGCAGTCGGACAGGTCCGCCATCGAAAAATCCGCCGGGCGGCACACCTCTTTTCCCAGCAACAGGTTCGTGCTGCCCAACCGCCCGGTCGGATTCATATACACGTAGAGCGCGCCTTCGCGGTTGGCGCGCACGGCCAGCGTCCGGCTGGCGTTCACGTCGCCGATGTCCGTGGAGAACGAAGGGTCCGCCGTCAGGCGGAACAGCCGGGAATCCGTCAGGACGGGCTGCACCCGCCAGTCCGGATGGAAGAGCCCGTCCGCCGTAAACTTGAGCAGGATCCTGTATTTCTGTCCCCGCTGCAGGTTGAAATCCGTCGTCTCGTTGGCGCCCAGATAGAACTGGTAGGTCACGTCGCCGCCGAAGCCGCCGGCGTTCCTGTCGAGCGTTCCCTTGAACTCCACGTAGGTGCCGTAATTCCGGCACGCCGCCGGGATCAGCGTGTTCGAAGGCACCTTGAGCCGGTTCTTCTTCGCGGCGACGGGCTCCGCGGCAAAAGCGGCCTCCGGCGCCACTCCCTGCATATTTTCGGGCACGTAGAAGACGTAGGTATTGCTTGCGCCGTTGGTCATCGACAGGTCGGCATCCCCCTCGCCGATATCCGCGTTCGCCAGGGCTTTCGCCGGCGAAGCGGAAAAGGGCTGGAGCCGGAGGTTGGTCTGCTTCATCTTCAGCGTCTTGTTGGTGAAATACCCCACCTTGGCGGGATCCCCGCCATCGAAAAGGCCGTGGTCGACCGTCACCTCAACGCGGGAGAACATCCAGCTGGAATTCCCCCGCGGCACGCTCTTGCCGGCGGACAGGAGGCTGAGCACCGGGACATTCTTGTCCACATAGCCGAACGGGATGCCGTATTTCGCGACTTCGGCCATCTTCTCCCGACGCCAGGTCGGGTTGATGTCCCCGCCGTCCAGGCGGTACACGAACGCCTCCAGGTCCGCCTCTTCCACCGGGAACGCCGATCCGAGCGCGTCCATCAGGTTCGTCGAGACGGAGGAATCCGCCTTCTTGACCGCCACGAGATTGCCCAGGACATAGATGTCGCAGTTCACGAGCGGGACCCGGACCTTGAGCGGGGTCGAAGAAGCCGCGGCGAGCTCCGCGGGCGTGAAGAAGCGGTAGGAGTCCAGCTGCTTCGTCGAAGAGCGGTACACCAGGAACAGGACGCCGCTCCGCCGGGCGTCGTCGGCGCCGGAAAGCATCGGCGCCTTCGTGTCCGGGTCTCCCGCCGCGACATCCAGGGAGACCGGCATCTCGGCATACTCGACGGCTTCGCCGGGAGGGACCATCGCGGTCTGGATGTCTTCCGGTTCGCAGGCCGCCAGCGCCAAGAGCAAGAGCGGAAAAACATATCTTCTTTTAAGTTGATTCATAACTACTTATCTTATTATATCTCAATGCTTCGATAAGAATCATCCCCCTTCCAGTCCATCACCTCGATGAAGATGCCGGCGGCGGTGAATCCGACCTTGACGGCAATGTCCGCCAGGTCGGGCGACGACCAGTCATATCCTTTCTCCGCGAAGCGTTTTCCCAGGTCGACCACATACTCCGTCTCCCCTTCCGTCTCGCTCCCGTCGACCGGTTCGAAGACTTCCAGGAGCATATCGTTCCGTTTCTGGCGGGGAATCACGCCATACCACTCCCCGACGGCGTTGGGCCCCACGGGACAGCAGTAATCCCCTTCCCGCGGCTCCATCGTATAGATGTCCATCCCGTTGCAGGAGGCCTTGATCCGGAAGCGCCACGGATAATCCGGCGGCGCTTTCGGGCTCTCGTCGAACAGGAACTTCACCAGGCAGTACTGCTTGTGCGGCACCGCCTCGATCCAATACTCGTCCGCCTGCACGGAGAACGTCTCCCCGTACGACCAGATGAGCCCTGCCTGTTTCCCATACGGGACATAGAGGGTCGTGGCATCGATGCGTTCGTTTTCCAGACCGCTCAGTACCGCCGCCCGGGCATAATCCCGGGGGCAGGGCTGCCGGAACCCTTTCCCAATATAGGACAGGAAGTTGATCTTCTCGCGGTCGATTGGATCGTCCGCGTGGAAGGACACGACACCGTCGCTGAATCCGTTCTGGATGAACCGATCGGTCAGGACCGTGACATACACCGGGCACCCTTCCCGCGCCTCCTTGACGGAGCAGCTCGGGAGCAGCAGCAAGATGGCTGCAAGCCCGGGAACTATCTGCCTGTTGACCATATCCGGGATAGTTTTCAGATTTCCGGATTGTAGGTCACCCCGCCGTCCCAGTCCGAAACGTTGATCACCGGCGTCACGTCGTTGAACGCCACCGGTTTGTTCGGATCCAGGGAGCCGGGACGATGGACGGTCAGGTTGACGCGGTACTGCTTGTTGGCTTGCAGGCCGCCATCCAGGGTGACCGGATAGTAGAACTTGACCCAGCCCACGGCATACTTGATGGACGCCTCCAGGACCAGGACCGTGGCACGCGGGCAGAACACGGCGTCCTCGTTGGGCCGGCAGTTGTTCGGATAGGTGTAGAAAGTGTGCGTGGATGCGTGTACGCCGCCATACTGCACGATTTCGCCGGACAGGTTGTCATAGAGGATGGCCGCGCGGGGATTCGCCGTTTCGGCGGCAAGCCGGGCGTACCACATTTCCGCCGGCAGCGCGGACGGCTCGCTCCGCTCGCCGAAATCGATCCGTCCCGGCACGTTGAGCAGATACGCCGCCTCCAGGCGGAACATATCCGGCCGCTGGTAAGCCGGCGAACTGAAATCGTTCTTCACGCTCTCGAGCACGACCGAGGCCGCCAGCCGGTGCACCGGGACGGTCACCTGCATCGAACCTTCGACGAGCAGGATGGCCGGATCCTGGGACCCGGGATTCGAACGTCCGATCATCAGCAGGCAGGTGCTGGACGCATCAGCGAGTTCGTGCGTCAGCGCCAGGAACTCCGCCTTGGTCCGCACGGCATCCGTGCCGGAAGTACGGTCCCGGGAATCATTCACCACGGCCCAGACCTCCCGGTAGCCGGTCGAACATTTGACGGAGATGCCGCTGAAAGTGCCGGCCGTCACGCCCAGGGGCTGGTCGAAGCCGGCCGACGCGGCGATCTCCAGGACGCCTTTGTCCGCCCCGTCTCCCGCCCGGAAAACGAAGATCTGGACATTCTGGATGGCTTTCTCGTTCGTAAGCGTCTGGTTGGCGACCTTGGTCGCGGGGGCCTCGAAGCGGGCCGTCAGGACACATTCTCCCCGACCCGGTTCGACCGCCGCGCCGTCCAGGCCGTTCTTGTTGCAGGCGGCCAGCGAAAGGAGGGCCGCCAGGAAAAGGATTTTCTTCATAGTATCGTTTTTAGATGGTTTCCGTATAGGTGGCGCCGTTCGTCCAGTCGAGGATGCGGACATCCACGGCGAGGTCGGAGCGGCCGATCTTGTTGAACGGCCCGTCTTCCAGGGTATTCCCCAGGCCGATGAGCTTGATGTTGACCAGGTTGTCGGTATTCATCCTGAGCTGCTGCGACAAGGCGACGGGATAGTAATACAGGACGCCCTTGACCTCCACCACGAGCATCAGCACCGTGCAGGTGGGCGTGAAGGAAGCCGTATAGGCGGAAGTCGACGGCACGGTCTGGATGGTATTCGGCATCGCGTAGAAAACGGTTCCCGACGCGAAATTGTAGGAGCCGCCCGCCGCTATGCTCTGCCCGGACCCATAGCTTTTCCAGGTGAAGGTGGACGCCTGTGCGGTATGACCGCCCTGTCCGATCGTCGCCTTCTTGCCGCCGTTGGCGGCATCCGTCCCGTTCTGGTTGTACCAGGTGGCAGGCGCCGCCGTGCCGGCCAGGTTCTGGTTGCCGACGACGTTGCACAGGAAGGCGTGCCGCACCTTGATGCTGCCGTACGGCGACGGCAGGTTGTTGGTCACGGTGCCCAGGGAGATTTTCGCCACCGGGCGGGCCAGGTTCAGGCTGCAGGACGCGCCCGAAGCGGAAGAGACGCTCGCCGTCCCTTTCGCCGTCATGATGAAGGCGGAAGTCGCATTGTCCAGCAGCCCGATGGTGACCGCCTCCAGCTCCGTCAGCGTCGCACAGCCGTCGGCAGCGTTCAGGGGCGTTCCGCCCAGATTTGCGACGGCGAAGATGGTCTTGCTGCCGTATTTCACCCGGATGTCGGCCTGCCGGCCGGACAGTTCCGCCGCCGTGCACGCGTGCGCAGTCTCCAGCATCCCGTGGGCGTCGAAGATATAGAAGCGAAGCGTGTTCACCGTCTTCTCCGCGCTGGTCGCCGCCCCCTTCGTGGGAACGTCCGCCCAGTTGATGTTCAAGGTGGAGTCTCCGCCCGGAACAGGTTGTACGCTGCAGGACAGCATTCCGGCCAGCAGCATCCACACCGGCAAGCTGAGTAATAAGTTCTTCATGAAGGTCATTGCGATTGGTTCAATCCATATTTTCTGATCAGGGTTGCGATTTCCGGGTCCAGGTTGCCGCGGCTGACATAGCTCCGCTCCTGCCGGCAGGCGTCCAGATAATGCTGCACGGCGTTCTGCTCATCGCCGCGGCGGGCATAGATCAACGCCAGCAGGTAATTGACCCGGGGCGTCCGCGGCATCGGGTCCAGGATCTCGAACGCGGAGGCGTTGCGGTCCAGGGCGACATACGCCACGGCCGTGTTGTATTCGTGATAAGGGGCCAGGAACGCGAGCGCCGCCTGGTAGTCGTGGTCGCGGATCGCCTGCACGCCTTTCATATAGACCGTGTCCAGCTCCGTCGTGTGGACGGTATCCTTGATCATTCCCTTCCGGTGCAGCGCGAAGGAGAAACGCACCGTACGCAGCTTCGGATAGTGCCGGTCCGTCACGTCACGGTACCACGGCTCCGTTTTCATCCGCTTCTCCCGCTCGTCGGGGTCCGCCACCGCGGCCAGCTCCCGGTAGCGCGCCTTCTGCGGCTCCGTCAGCAGGGTATCCCCGGCGACCAGCTCATCCAGCCGGGCCCAGTCCTCCCCGCCCGCGCGCGCCTTGAAACGGATGTCGCGCGCGGCGCGGGTGCTTTTCCGCAGGGAGGCTTCCGAAAAGTCGTCCGCGACGAGGATGTACATTCCCTCCTCGCGCCGGACGGAGTCCCGCACGAACGCGATGTAGCGTTCGAAATAGTTCACCGCGGCCCGCGAGCGCCGCAGGGTCAGCGCGTTGTTGCTCGCGACGGAGCCCTCCGGCGAAGCGGATGCGGCGATGGTCACGCTGTCCAGCTCGAAGGTCTCGTTCAGCAGCAGGTTCCGCAGGTTCCCCTTCACGGAAGCGATTTCCCGGGCGTTCCCGCCCAGGCGCTCGTCGATGTCGGCCTTTCCCGTCCGGAAATCGATGTTGCAGGAGGTCCGCGTCTCCAGGTTGCGCGAGATGACCTTCGTCATATAGCGCTCCGTGTTGTCCACGAACGCGGATACCGACGAGATGTAGAACGTCAGCGGCGCGCAGCGCGGCATCGTGTAGACCTGCTTGTCCTGCTCGAAGATTTCTCCCGACAGGGAGACGTCCACCTTGCGCAGACGCGGCCGCGTGAGGATCGTCTGGACGTAATTGTAGATGAAGTCCCCGTCCGCGCTCCGGATCACCGTATCCAGCCGGATGCCGTCCGTCAGGATGGGCGACTTGACATAGCGGGCGAACATCTTCTGGCGGTTCGCCTTGCGCCGCTCGTTGCGGCGGCGCAGGAACTTGTTGGTATAGTGCTCCAGCGCCTCCCGCTCCGTCGTCCCGAAATAGCTCGCGAAGGTCTCGTCGCTGACGTAGGTCGAATCGTTGCGCAGGGCATAGACCTGCGGGATGTTGCGCTCCAGGAAGATCAGGAAGTTGCGCATGTCGACGAACCGCAGGGTGTCCGTGACGATCCGGCGCAGGAAGCGTTCATACTGCTCGTAGCCGCGCAGCTGCGCCCTGCGGTACTCCGTCCCGGTGATGACCACGTCGTCCAGCCGCAGGCTGTCCTCCAGGATGAACAGATCCGGATGGAAGCGCAGCTGCCAGCGGGAGTCCTGCATGGCCTGCGGGACCACCACCTGGAATTCCAGGTCGATCCGGCCGTGCCGTTCCGCCAGGTTGCGGAAACGCGCGGTCACGTAGGCGGCTTCCAGCGTCTCGGACGCGACCATCTCCCCCGTCGCCTCATCCCGCACCGCCTGCATCAGGAGCATCTCCCGGCCGTCCAGGTCCGTGACCTTCAAGGTGTCCCGGTGCGGGACGCCCGGGTCCCGGTACTCCGGCAGGAAATCGTTCTGCCGGGGCAGTTGCAACGCCGCGACGACCTGGCGCCCCCGGATCATCCGCGCCTTGCGCTGCGTCCCGCAGCCGGCCAGGCCGAGCAGGACAGCGGCAAGGATCAGCAAAGCTATTTTCTTTTTCAGAAGCATCTGTGTTCCAGGAATTTAGAAGATAAATTGCACAGCTACCCGGACTTCGTCCGGAAGCAGGAAAGGCTTGGTCCCGGCGTCAATCCGCTGTCCGCAGTACGGGCAGGCGTACGTGACGTATTTGGTCATCCCGCCCCAGCCGAACAGGCCGAAATCGACGTTCAGCCAGGAATTCACGTGGACGGCATAGCCGGCGCCGAGCGAGACGCCGAAGGCATCCCCTTCTTCCGTCTCCGGACCGTTCAGGCCGCCGCGGTTGTATTCCTGGTATTGGAACTTGCCGCCGGCCCACCAGCCGGAATACGTGTACCACGGCCACCAGCGCGCAGCGATGTAGAAGGTCTTCTGGCGGGACTCGAACTGGTCGTCCTGGCGGTAACGCCACGTCCAGTTGTTGTAGCGGGTCCCGGCGCCGAGCGTCCAGCTGCGGTGGACGGAATACTGGAGTTCTGCGTTGAGCGTGCCCAGAAAGAGGTCGTCCGCCAGATTCTGAGAAACGGCCAGGCGGGCGTGGCGCTCCAGCCCTTCCCGCTGCGCGAACGCTACCTGCGGGCCGCAGCAGCTGAGGAAGCACAGCAGCATGAAAAGAGAAGCCCGGAACCGGGCCACAGGAGTGATGCTTGCGCAGACCCGCCCCCGGGCTTCCCCGCACGTGATCCTACATCTCATACGTCATCGGGGCCGGATCGTCGATGATCTTGACGGAATTGGCGACGATGTCGGTACCGACCCGGTCCACACCGTCCACCCCCGTATAGTTCTGATAACGTACCCGGCCTAAGACGTGCAGCTTGGTACCCTTCGCGATCTTGTCCAGTCCCTGGATGTTCCTCCCCTCCCACGCGACGACGTTGTGCCAGCTCGTGTCGATCACGGCGGCGCCTTCCCGGTCTTTGTAAGCGTAATTGGTTGCCAGCCCGATACGGGCCATCCGGCTCTCGTTGAAGTCCTGGATCCGGACATTGCCGACAACCCCTTTCAGTTCGATTCTGTTCAGTTGTTCCATTGTCGTTTTTCATTTGTTAATAGGGTCATGGACTCCCGGCCGCGCGGTCCGGTGTCCGATGCAAAGGAAGGGGAATTCCGGCGACGGCGACGCGCCGCCGCCCGGGAAGGAAGCAGATAAATACGAATCTTTCCCGTTTGGCCGGTTTCTTACCGGGGCATTAAGAAAAACGGGCGCGAAAAGCGGTGGAATCTTAAGCCGTAAGATTTGTCTGACGGCCATAAGATAAATTTGAGCCCGCAAGATTCGTATCTATTTCACGTACGATTCTTACAGACCCTTGGAGGATTGCCCGGAACGTGCAATCTTTGAGAAAAACGATTTGTCTATGAGCTACAAGATCCTGAACGAAGAAGCGGGCACCTGCCTGGAATGCGGGTCCCCCTTCCATGGCCGCAGGGACAAACATTTCTGCAGCCTGACCTGCAAGAACGCCTACCACAACCGCGAGCAGCAGAACAAGCGTCACCGCCGCTCCAAAATACTGGCAGCGCTTTCAGGAAACTATACGATCCTGGAAGCGCTGCTAAAGGAGGCTCAGACTTCTGCCAGCCTGGAAGACCTGGCGTCGCTGGGGTTCGATCCGGCTTATGTCACCGGCCACCGCAGGGGGCATTTCAGACACGACGAATACGCGTGCTTCGACATCTGGTTCTGCCGTACCGACACCCGGATCTTCAACGTCCGGCGGAAGGAGGCTATTTCACGTTGATCTGGCCCATTTCGAGGCCCCAGCAACCGTCGGTGATGATGGGGACCTGTTTGCCGTTGGCATCGGCCACATAGACGAAGCCGTCCACGAAGGTGTGGGAGTGGCCGCCGACCACGAGGTCGATCCAGCGGGTCTGCGGGATGAGGGCCTGGTCTTCTTCGTAGCCGATGTGGGACAGGAGGATGACCAGGTCGCACTTCTCTTCGTTGTGGAGGTAGTCGGCCCAGCGGTTGGTCACCTCGACGTTGTCGAGCTGCGTCAGGCGCGAGGAGACGGCCTTGGTCACGTTGGTGGAGAGGTCCGCCTCGAGGCCGATGATGCCGATCTTCATTCCGCCGCGCCGGAGGATGGCGTAGGGCTTGACGATCTCGCCCATCTCGAAGTTGGAGAGGTCGAGGTTGGCGCAGACGACCTTGGTCTCGGGCCGGATGGCCTTGAGGCGCTCGGTCAGCGCTTCGACGTTGTTGTCGAATTCGTGGTTGCCCAGGGTGATGCAATCGTAGGCGAGGTCGTTGATGACGCGCGGTTCCAGGACGCCGCCGAGCTCGCTGAAATAGGGCGTGCCCTGGCTGAAGTCGCCGGCGTGCAGGAGCAGGACGCGGTCCGCGCCGTGGGCGGCCCGGACGGAGTCCACGAACGCGGCGCGCTCGATGCAGCCGCCGAGGCCGTCGTCTTCGCCGCCGCGCACGGGCTCGAAGTGGCTGTGCGTGTCGTTGGTATGCAGGATCACCAGCTTGGGCTGGCGGCAGCAGGCGCAGAAGGCCAGGGAGGCCGCTGCAAGAAGGATCAGGATCTTTTTCATTGCGCTTCCTCCTCTTTGTTGACGACCACGCGGCCGTCGGTCTTGTACTCGAGCGGGGTGCCGGAGGCGCCCAGGCTGCGGACGTAAGGCAGCATCACGTCGATGTCGGTCTTGTCCGCGGTGATGAGTTCCTTGGCATTCTTGGCGATGGTCAGGCCGTCACCGCCGTCCAGCAGGAAGTCGATGGTGGCCACGCCGTAGGTCCGGGCCGGGTCGATGGGCTTGCCGCCCACCAGCAGGGTGTCGATGTGGTGGCCGGTGAGGACGAGCTTGACGCCGCCGAGCACCTGCGGACGCGTCTCGGCCATATAGTCGAAGATCGCCTGCAGGTCGGAGCCCTTCAGGGCCACGTAGCTCAGGTAGTTCTTGAACGGGAACATCGACACGACGTCGTCCAGCAGGATGTCGCCCTGCGGGAAGTCCACGCGGATGCCGCCGAAGTTGGCGATGCCCACGTCCACCTTGCGTTTCGTGGCGGCGGCCACTTCGACCATCAGGCGGTCCACCCACCAGTTGGAGAGCTCGCTCTCCGGGGCGTTGGCGACCATCGCGCGGGGCGCGTAGGCGATGACCTCCTTGATGCGGCTCATTTCGGGCTGCACGGCGATGAGGTCGGCCGCGGCGCCATACGTGGCAGTGCCCAACGGGAAGACTTTCCCATTGGGCGCCACATATACGCTGTCATTGACGGTTCCGAGGGCTTCGGCCACGTTGTCGGCCGTAGGGACGCGCACGCCGGTGCGGTGGCCGTCCATCCGGAACTTCTGCCAGGTGAGTTCACGCTGGCAGGAGCAGGCCAGCAGCCCGAGGGCCGCCAGCAGGATTATTTTTGCTTTAACCATTTCCAAAGGTCTTTCCAGGTCGACTTCTTGCCGAACATCAGGATGCCGATGCGGTAGATCTTGGCCGAGAGCCAGGCGCAGAGGCCGAAGGTAGCGAGCAGCACCACGATGGAGACGATGATCTCCCACGTGGGGACACCGAACGGCAGACGCGAGATCATCACGACCGGCGAGGTGAACGGGATCATCGAGCCCCAGAACGCAAGCGGGCTGTCCGGCGCGCGGAAAGCATACAGCGCGATGAAGTAGGCAAGCATCAAAGGAATCGTCAACGGCAGCTGCAGCTGCTGGGTGTCGCCTTCGTTCTCCACGGCGGAGCCGATGGCGGCGAACAGGGAGGCATACAGCAGGTAGCCGAAGACGAAGTAGATCAGGAACAGGCCGACGATCTTGCCGATCGGGAGATTGGCCAGCGTGTTGAGCACGCGGGCGGCCCCGTTCGCATCAGCGGCCTGGGAAGTGACGGCCTGCAGCTGGTCGGCGTCCACGCCGCCCATCGAGCTGACGAGCTCGGTGGCATTGGAGCTGGACAGCGAATCCAGTCCGATCGCACTGCCGGCGACGGTGATGATGGCGGCGGAGAGGGCGATCCAGAGCAGGAACTGCGTGAGGGCCACCAGGGCCACGCCGATGATCTTGCCGAACATCAGTTCGGTGGCCTTGACGGAGCTGACGAGCACCTCGACCACGCGGCTGGTCTTCTCTTCGATCACGGAGCTCATGACCATGCTGCCGAACATCGTGATGAACATAAACAGGAAGATGCCCATGATCATCGACAGGATGCTATAGACGTCGGCTTCGGAGATCTTCTCCTTGCCGTCCTCATCCATCGTGTAGGACGAGACCCGGATATTGGACTTGACGTCCTTGAGGATCTGGTCCAGGCCATCGATCTCATAGGAGGCGATGCGGTAATCCTCGACGGCCCGGTTGATGCGGCCGTTGATGTTGTCGGTGACGCTCATGCCGAACGGCTTGGTGGAGAAGAGCTCCGCCGAGACGCTCTTGGTCGAGTCGATGGGGCCGATGGCCAGCACGCCGTCATAGCCAAGGGCGTCCAGCCGGGTCTTGACGCTATCCAGGGGGATGTCGGTGACCGCGCGGTAGACGATGCTCTCCGCATCGCTCATATACGGCATCACGATGCCGGACTGGTCCACCACGGCGATGGTCTTGGTCTTGTCCTTGGTGTTCAGCACGGCGTACATCACGCCGACGGTGAGACCGGCCACGAGGATGGGGACGAGCAGCGTCGTCCAGATGAAACTCTTTTTCTTGACCCTGTTGAGGTATTCGCGGCTGATGACGATGCCGATAGTTTTCAGATTCATGGCTTATTCCTCCCCTTCCGTTACAAGTTTGATGAAGATATCGTTCATACGCGGCATCAGCTCCTTGTAGGAGTTGATCTGCACGCCTTCCTTGTCCAGGTAGGTGCGCAGGGTCGAAGCGCCGTCGGTCTCGCGCGGAAGCACTTCCGTGTGGCGGCCGTCGGCGTCGGTCCAGACGAGCTCGACGTTGTTGTTGCCATACTTGCGGCGGATGTCGGTCACGCCGCCGGTGATGACCAGGCGGGACTTGTTGATCAGGGCGATGTTGTCGCAGAGCTCCTCGACGGACTCCATGTTGTGGGTCGAGAGGATGATCGTGGCGCCCTCGTCCTTGAGCCGGAGGATCTCCTGGCGGATGATCTCGGCGTTGACGGGATCGAAGCCGGAGAACGGCTCGTCGAGGATCATCAGGGACGGCTTGTGGACCACGGTGGTGATGAACTGGAGCTTCTGGGCCATACCCTTGGAGAGCTCCTCCACCTTCTTGTCCCACCAGTCCTGGATGCCGAAGCGGACGAACCACTCCTTGAGGGCCTTGCGGGCCTCGGCGGCGGTCATGCCCTTGAGCTGGGCCAGGTAGATGGCCTGGTCGCCGACCTTCATCTTGCGGTAGAGGCCGCGCTCCTCGGGCATATAGCCGATGCGGGCCACGTCCGCCTGCGTGATGGGACGGCCGTTGAAAAGGATCTCGCCGGCAGACGGGATCGTGATACGGTTGATGATTCGGATCAGGGTCGTCTTGCCGGCGCCGTTCGGGCCGAGCAAGCCGAAGATCTGACCTTCAGGGATTTCGAGGGAGACGTGGTCGAGGGCCACCTTCTCCCCGAAATTCTTGCAGACTTGATTACACTGTATAATGCTCATGGTTTGAATGATTATTTCGCGGAAATCGCGACGACGGAGCACGGAGGAAGGGTGACTTCCAGACCGGCCTTGGTCAGCTTGTAGTCCTTGAAGGCGGCGGGCTTGACGACGTCGGCCTTGTCGAAATCGTTGTAGTCGTGGACATCCTTGGAGGTCAGCACGCGGGCGGCGTCGACCTTCTTGACACCGGCGCCGTCAAAGGTCACGAGGACCTTCTTGGCCTTCTTGAGGTCGGTGTTGACCAGAGAGATGTTCGTCTGGCCGTCCTTGCGGGACACGGTGGCGTCCACCTCGGGCACGGCGCACTGGCGCTCGGTCTTGACGTGGCCCGTCAGCACCTCGGACTCCACGAACTCGGCGTCCTGGTGGACGTTGTACATCTCGAACACGTGGTAGGTCGGGGTCAGGACCATCTGGGTCTCGTTGGTCAGGATCATCGACTGGAGCACGTTGACCACCTGGGCGATGTTGGCCATCTTGAGGCGGCGGGTGTACTTGTGGAAGATATCGAAGTTGAGCGCGGCAATGATGGCGTCACGCATCGTGTTCTGCTGATAGAGGTGGCCCGGGTTGGTGCCCGGCTCCACGTCGAACCAGGTGCCCCACTCGTCGAGGAGCAGCGCCACGCGGCCGGACGGATCCAGCTCGTCCATGATTTCGATGTGCTTCTTCAGGACATCCTCGATCTCGATGGTCTTGGACAGGAACCAGTAGTAGTCCTTGTCGGAGAACTTGGTGGCGGAACCCTTGCTGCCGGTCCAGCCGAGGACGGTGTAGTAGTGCAGGGAGATGCCTTCCATCCCCTTGTCGACCAGGTTCTTCATCAGGACGCGGGTCCAGTTGTAATCGTAATCAGAGGCGCCGCTGGCGATCTTGAAGACGTGGTTGCCCGGTTGGTCGCGCAGGTAGGTGCCATAGCGGCGGAAGAGGTCGCTATAGTACTCCGGCGTCATATTGCCGCCGCAGCCCCAGGCTTCGTTGCCGATGCCGAAATATTTCACTTTCCAAGGCTCCTCGCGGCCGTTCGCACGGCGCAGGTCGGCCATCGGGGTCTTGGCGGAGGAGGTCATATACTCGACCCATTTCGCCATCTCCTCAACGCTGCCGCTGCCCACGTTGCCGCTGATGTACGGCTCGATGCCCAGCATCTCGCAGAGGTTGAGGAACTCGTGCGTGCCGAAGCTGTTGTCCTCGAGCGTGCCACCCCAGTTGTTGTTGGTCAGGTAGCCACGCTGGTCCTGCGGACCGATGCCGTCCATCCAGTGGTAGTCGTCGGCGAAGCAGCCGCCCGGCCAGCGCATCACCGGCACTTTCAGCGCCTTGAGCGCGTCGAACACGTCCTTGCGGTAGCCTTCGACATTGGGGACGGAAGAATCCTTGCCGACCCAGAGGCCGCCATAGATGCAGCGGCCGAGGTGCTCGGAGAACTGACCGTAGATCTCGGCGGGGATGATCTCGCCGGTGCCGGCGTCGTGGACGCGGACCGTGGCGTCCTGCGCGGAAAGCGATGCGGTAGCGAGCAGACAGATGCCTGCCAGCGTGGAAATCATTTTCTTCATTTGTTCGGGATTTGTGTTTGCATTAGGGCAAATGTACGAAGATTTTGCGTATTTTTGTATGCGATGGCCAAGAGTTCTGTCAATATCGACGCACAATGCGAGAAAATCCTCGCAGACGTCCGTGCAGGGCGTTTCAGCCCCGTCTATCTGCTGATGGGCGATGAGCCGTACTACCCGGAGCTGGTCTGCGACGCGATCATCCAAAACTGCATCCCCGAAGAGGAAAAGGACTTCAACGAGACGATCTGCTACGGCGGCGACGTGACGGCCGACCAGATCGTCACGGCGGCGCGACGCTTCCCGATGATGGCCGAGCGCCAGCTCGTCGTCGTCAAGGAAGCGCAGCAGATGAAGAACCTGGAAGAACTCGCCTACTACTGCGCGGAACCGCTCGACAGCACGGTCCTCGTGGTCCTGATGCACGGCGCCTCCGCCGACAAGCGCAAATCCTTCTACAAGGCGGCGTGCAAGATCGGCACGGTCGTGGATTCCCCCGCCCTGCGGGACTACGCCGTCCCGGACTGGATCCTGTCCTATTTCGCCGCGCGCGGCCTCAAGATCGACCCGCAGGCTGCCGCCCTTTTCGCCGAATCGGCGGGCACGTCCCTCTCGACCATCGTCGTGGAGACGGACAAGCTCACCAAGGCCCTGCCCGAAGGCGCCACGCACGTGACGGTCGAGGACATCGAGCGCAACGTCGGCATCTCCCGCCAGTTCAGCATCTTCGAGCTCACCAAGGAGCTCTCCTTCAAGAATTCCGCCAAGGCGCTCAAGATCGCCGCGCACCTGGGCGACGGCGCCAAGTTCGCGATGCCGATGGCCGTCAGCGCCCTCTACACGCACTTCAGCCGCATCCTGCGCTACGGCGCGCTGCTCTCCCGCGGCGGCTATCCGTCCGCGGAAGACAAGGCGCGCGCCCTCGCCGGCCTCAACCCCTATTTCTACAAGGAATACGACGTCGCCGTGCGCAACTTCCCCGTCAAGAAGGCGATGGCCGCCATCGCGCTGCTCTGCGAGTATGACTACCTCGGCAAGGGCGGCGACGGCACGACGGTCGTGTCCGACGGCGAACTGCTCGTCGAACTGACCGCCAAATTACTGAATCTCTAGGATTAGAAACGGATGCCGATACCGGCCAGGCCCAGGGTCGCCGCGGAGCTCAGGTTCAGCTCGGCGAGGCCATAGACGTGCTTGCCGCCGATGCGGACGCCGACCGGCGTGATATACGGCGTCGGGACAGGATTCTCCACGATCGGCAGACCGGCGCCCAGCGCGGAATACAAGGCGCCATTCTCCCAGCGGAACCACTTCCAGCGCAGGTCCACCATCACGGCGACGGACTCCTTGATATTCTCTTTCCACACGGACACCGGCTTGGCGTGCCAGTCCCACTGCTTCTCGCCCGTGGTCATCCCGACATTCTCCATCGCCGGATACTGCCGCACCGAGCAGCGCATCAGGGAATAATTGGCGATGACATGGAGCTCCCAGCGCTCGTCGATGGCAAACGCGTAAGCGAGGTTGATCGAAGGGCACCAGTCGACGGATGCGGCCTGGCCCCGCTGGTCGTATTCCCAGCTCAGGGAACTGTCAAAATTGTCCGGGCCGAACATCGTCGCCCGCAGCGGCGCCTGGCCGCTCGTAATCTCGATGGAATGCCGGTGCGCCGGATCGAAATGCTGCGCACGCGCCTCCCCTGCCGTCAGCAGAAGCCCCGCCAGGGCAAAAAGGCAAAAGAAACCGTTCTTTTTCATAGTAGGATAATTGATCAAACAAAGTTAGCAAAAAAAGTCGCCCAAAAGGGCGACCGAAAAGGGAGAAAACTATCTGTTAATTCTCGAACTTCTTTTCCTTGACGCGGGTCAGCTTCTCCTTCATGGCGTCGACGGCTTCCGTGACAGCATTCTCGAAGGTGTCGGCTTCGCGCTCGATGATGAGCTCTTCGCCCGGAATGTGAATCTGGATCTTGGCGTACTTGCCTTGCTTAAGATGGTCTTCGAGTGCAACCTCGATCTCATTGGAAAGATCCTCGCAGAAGCGCGACAGACGCTGCACTTTCTTCTCCACGAACGCAGTGAGCTGCTCACTGGCGTCGAACTTGAGGGCTTTGAATTTAATCTCCATAGTTACCATCATTTTTTGCCCTGGGATGGGCGGATTTATAAACACTTTGCAGCCGCTCGATGGAATTGTGCGTATAGACCTGGGTCGCCGCCAAAGAGCTGTGGCCGAGCAATTCCTTGATGGAATTGAGGTCCGCTCCCCCGTCCAGGAGTTCCGTCGCCAGCGTGTGGCGCAAGACGTGCGGAGACTTCCGACCGCTGATGCCGTCGACCTCGCCGAGGGCTGATTTCACCGCCCGATCCACGTAGACGGGGTACAGACGGGCGCCCTTGGGGGTCTGCAGGAGCGGGGCTTCCGGGGTCCGGTCCGCGCATTTCAAAGAGTCAACTGTGTGTAAATATAGCAAAATTTCGTCACAAAGTGTCGGCGGCAGCGGAATTTCTCGCATTTTGTCCCCCTTGCCGCGCACGCGCAGCACCCGCCGCGCATAGTCCACCGAACTCCGGTTCAAAGATATCAGCTCCTCCCGCCGCAGACCGGTCCCGTACAGGATCCCGACGATCATCCGCTCCAGCTGGTCCTCATATTTCCCATACTCCAGCACCCCCTTCGTCTGCTCGAAATACGCCTGCATCGCCTCCTCCCGGTAGAACACCGGCAGGCGCTTCTCCTGCTTCGGCCGGCTCACCAGCCGCACCGGATTGCTCTCCAGCACCCCCTGCTTCATCAAGAACTTGCAGAACCCGCTCAGCACGCTCAGATGCAGATTCACCGTCTTCGCACTCTCCCCCCGCTCATCCATCAGATACACCTCATATCCCCGGATCGCTTGGACGTTAAGCCATTTCGCGGCGTCGGCAACTGCCTCCGGAAACCGTAGCCACCCTCGGCTCCGTAAGAGGGAGGGGCCCGCTGGACTCTGGCTCGGAGACGCAAGCTCGCTTGCGGACGACGGGACAGAGTTCAGTGGGAGGGGTCCGGCGCAGCCGGACGTTTCCGGAGGCAGTTCGCCGCGACGCGAATAGATACAGAAGTCTTCTAAGACGCCCCGGTAAATATCGACAGTCCGGGGAGAATAGCGACGGATCGCGGAGAGATATTCGAGGTAGCGCTCAATCATACTTCATGCAGGCCAAGCTCAGAAGCGTGCTGCCGCATGAAGGCATCCGCCTCCTCGAAATTATTCCCGATTACACCGTCCAGGATGGCCTCCTTGACCATCTCCTTGAGCTGCCCGATCTGCGCACACGGCGGAATGCCGTACACCTTCATCACATAATCCCCATCGATCGGATTCTTGAAATTGCGGATCGCATCCTTCGCCTCCACCTCCACCAGCTTCCGCTTCACCAGCTCGAAATTGGCGCGGATCCGCGCCACCTTCGCCTCATTCTTCGACGTAATGTCCGCATTGCACAGCGTCATCAAATCGTCGATATCATCGCCCGCATCGAACAGCAGGCGCCGCACGGCAGAATCCGTGACCTCGTCGTCCACCAGCGCGATCGGCCGCAGATGCAGCCGCACCAGCTTCTGGACATACTTCATCTCATCCATCGACAGCCGCAGGCGGCCGAAAATCTTCGGCACCATCCGCGCGCCCACCACCTCGTGGCCGTGGAACGTCCAGCCCACCGCCGGATCGAAACGCTTCGTCGCCGGCTTGCCGATATCGTGCAAAAGCGCGGCCCAGCGCAGCCAGAGGCTGTCCGACACCGCCGCCACATTGCTCAGCACCGCGAGCGAATGCGCGAAATTGTCCTTGTGCCCGCGCCCCTCGACCGTCTCCACGCCCTTCAGCGCCAGCAGCTCCGGCAGCACATACTGCAGCAGCCCCGCCTCGTCGAGCAAGACGAACGCGCGCGCGGGATCGCGCGTCTCCATCATCTTGTTCAGCTCCTCGGCGATCCGCTCGCAGGAAAGGATCTGCAGCCGGTCGGCCATCCGGCGCATCGACGCCATCGACTCCGGCACGATCGTAAAAGGATGCTCCGGCGTCGAAAGCCGGGTCGCAAAACGCACGGCCCGCAGCATCCGGAGCGGGTCGTCGGAATAAGTCGTATCAGGATCCAGCGGCGTGCGGATGATGCCCGCATCCAGGTCGCGGATGCCGCCGAACGGGTCCACGAGGGCGCCGAAATCCTCCTGCTGGAGCGAAAACGCCATCGCGTTGATCGTAAAATCGCGGCGCTGCTGATCGTCCTCGAGCGTGCCGTTCTCCACGATCGGCTTGCGCGACTCGCGCCGGTAAGACTCCTTGCGCGCGCCCACGAACTCGACTTCGTCGCCGCGGAAATGCAGCATCGCCGTCCCGAAATTCTTGAAATAAGACACCCGGCTGCGGGTACGCTCCCCGACAGCCCGGGCGAAATCGATGCCGCTCCCCTCCACCACGATATCGATGTCGGAGCGCGGACATCCCAGGAAACAGTCGCGCACGAAGCCGCCGATCACGAAGGCACGCACCCCCCGCTCGGCAGCTACTTCGCTGACGATGCGGAAGATCGGGCGATCCAGAAATTGGGCGGTTATCGTGGGCATAACATCTCTTCGAAGGTCGGAATCCGCTCGAGCGGGACGAACGTATCGCCTTCCAGCCTGTAAAGATACGTCAAATTTCCGTTTGTCACGAACAAAAAGCGCACGCCCAGCACGGAATTGTAGCGCATCGCCTGCTCGATGACGCGCGCGTCGAGCGCCACGTCGGGCCGCTTGCACTCCACCACCGCCAGCGGTTTGCCGGCCCGGTCGAAGACCACGATGTCGGCCCGCCAGGGCTTGGCGCCGAACTTGAAACCCACCTCGCTGTTCATCATATGCTCCGGGACGCCGAACGTGTCCCGGAGCTGTATGATAAACCACTGCCGCACCCGTTCCTCGGGTGTGGCAGCGACTTCTTTGCGGCGGAGTGGATCCCAGATGAGTTCCATCGCCTATTTCTTACAACGTACGGCAGCCTCCTCGACGGGCAGGCAATCGCGGTACTGCGCGATCCAGGTGTTGAAACCGGCCACGTCGGCGGGATCCGGCTCCACCTGCACGCCTTCGTTGCCCGCGAACACGATCTGGTCCAGCCAGGACGCGAGCGACAGCGCGCCGGGGTTGTCGGCGCGGTAGGCGGCCAGCAGGGCGATGCCCCAGGCGCCGCCCTCGCCCGCCGTCTCCATCACGGAGATCGGAGAGTTCAGCGCGGCGGCGAGGAAACGCTGCCCCACGCCCTTCGTCTTGAAGAGGCCGCCGTGGCCCGTGATGCGGTCCACCTTGACCTGCTCCTCGCCGAAGAGGATATCGTTGCCGATCTTGAGCACGCCGATCGAAGCGTAGATGTGCGCACGCATCAGGTTGGCCAGCGTGAACTTGTCCGTGGAACGGCGCAGGAAGAGCGGACGGCCCTCCGCCAACCCCGTCACCGGCTCGCCGGAGATGTAGTTGTAGGACAGCAGGCCGCCGCAATCCGGATCCCCTTCCAGGGCCAGGTTGAACAGGCGCACGAAGATCTCGCCCCGGTCCACCGGGACGCCGAGCAGCGCCTGATACTCCTGGAACAGGTTCACCCAGGCGTTGATGTCGGACGTACAGTTGTTGCAGTGCACCATCGCCACGGGGGCGCCGTCGGGCGTCGTGACGATGTCGATCATCTCATAAGGTTTGGACAGGTCCTTCTCCAGCACGAGCATCGAGAACGAAGACGTGCCGGCGGAGACGTTGCCCGTGCGCGGCCGGACGGCGTTGGTCGCCACCATACCGGTGCCCGCGTCGCCCTCCGGCGGGCAGAACGCAGCCCCCGGCTGCAGCTCCCCGGACGGATCGAGCAGGCGGGCGCCTTCCGGCGTCAGGCTGCCGGCGTCCGCGCCGGCGGAAATGCACTTCGGCAGGATGTCGCGCAGCTTCCAGGGGAAATGCTTCGGCGCGATGAGCGTGTCGAACTTCTTCACCATCCGGGCGTTGTAGTCCTTGGTATCCGGATCGACCGGAATCATACCGGAAGCGTCGCCGATACCGAGCACGCGCTCTCCCGTCAGCATCCAGTGGACATAGCCCGCCAGCGTGGTCAGGAAATCGATCTGCGGCACGTGCGGCTCACCGTTCAGGATGGCCTGGTAGAGATGCGAGATGCTCCAGCGGAGCGGAATGTTGAAGTTGAACAGCTCGGACAGTTCCGCGGCGGCGGCACCCGTGTTGGTGTTGCGCCAGGTGCGGAACGGCACGAGTATCTTGCCGTCGGAGCCGAAAGGCATATAGCCGTGCATCATCGCGCTGATGCCGATGCAGGCCAGGCGCTTGATCTCACAGCCGTATTCCTTCTTCACATTGGCGCGCAGGTCGGCGTAGCAGGCCTGCAGGCCGCTGTGGATGGCATCGATGCTATAGGTCCAGAGGCCGTCCTCGAGCTGGTTCTCCCACTCGTGGCTGCCCTGGGCGATCGGCTTGAAATCCAGTCCGATGAGCACCGCCTTGATACGGGTCGAGCCGAGCTCGATACCCAGGACGGCGCCACCGGACTCGATGAGGGTTTTCGCGTCCATCATCTTACTTCAGCGCTTTGTTGAGCAGATAATAGACCTCGTTCATCCGGAGTTCCTTCTTGAACTCGGGGATGGTGGTACCCTTGTGGATGTGGACGAACTCGATGCCCGTCATCTCCGCGAAGTCATCCCAGTACTCGGCCGTGATGTCGTAGCTGAAGGCGGAGTGGTGCGTGCCGCCGGCCAGGATCCAGGCGCCGGCGCCGATCTCGAAGGTCGGCTGCGGGACCCAGAGGGCGGAGGCGACGGGGAGCTTGGGCATCGGCTTGGGCTCGATGCACTCCACGTCCTGCGCGATCAGGCGGAAACGGTTGCCGAGGTCCACCACGGTGGCCTTGATGCCGGGGCCGGTCTTGGAAGTGAAGACCAGGCGGGCGGTCTGCTGCTTGCGGATGCCGATGCCGAGGAAGTGGACCTCGAGCTTCGGCTTGTCGCTGGCGATCATCGGGCAGATCTCCAGCATATGGCTCTGCAGGCAGGAGCTCTTGTCGCCGGCGAAGTTGAGCGTGTAGTCCTCGAGGAAGGAGCAGCCCGTCGGCAGGCCCTGGGACATCACCCAGAGGGTGCGGTACAGGCAGGCGGTCTTCCAGTCGCCTTCGGCGCCGAAACCGTAGCCCTCCGCCATCAGGCGCTGCGAGGCGAGGCCCGGGATCTGGTCGAAACCGCAGAAGTCCGGAGCATTCACGTCAGCGTCGCCGAGGTCGTCGAAGTTGGTGGTGAAGGCCGTGGCGCCCTCGTCCTTCAGGACACGGCGCAGCGCGATCTCCGCCTTGGCGGAGTTGCGGACCTTCTCCCAGTACACCTGCTCGCCGGACTCGTCGATCTTGATGGTGTAGAGCTTCTTGTACTCCTCCACCAGGGCGTCGGTCTCGGCGTCGGTGACCTTCTTGTAGTATTCCATCAGGGACGAGACCGGGTAGTAGTCCACGTGGTAGCCGAGGCGCTGCTCGAACTCCACACGGTCACCGTCGGTCACGGCCACGTTGTTCATATTCATACCGAACATCAGGCAGCGGACGTCCTTGGCGTCGGCAACGCCGGCGGCCACGCGGGCCCACACGGCGATCTTCTTCTGGGCTTCCTCGCTCTTCCAGTAGCCGACGACGACCTTGCGCGGCACGCGCATACGGGCGCAGATGTGGCCGTACTCGATGTCGCCGTGGGCGCTCTGGTTGAGGTTCATGAAGTCCATGTCGATCTTGTCCCAGGGAATCTCCGCGTTGTACTGGGTGTGGAAGTGCAGGAGCGGTTTCTCCAGGGACTGGAGGCCCTTGATCCACATCTTGGCCGGGGAGAACGTGTGCATCCAGGTGATGACGCCCACGCACTTGGGTTCGTTGTTCGCGGCCTTCATCACGGCCTCGACTTCCTTGCTGCTGTTGGCAGTCCCCTTATAGACGATCTTCACGGGAATGTTGCCGGAGGCGTTCAGGCCCGCGACCATTTCCTTGGAGTGTCCGTCGACGGCGACCACCGCATCTCCGCCATAGAGGAGCTGCGCGCCGGTCACCCACCATAATTCGCAATTTTCAAATGCCATATCGGTTAAGATTCGATTTAATTGTTATTTCTTTTTCTTCTGCCCGTAGTAGGCGTTGGGGCCGTGCTTGCGGGAGTAGTGTTTTTCAATCAGGAGCTTGTTCATCTTGGGACCGAAGCCCGGGATGAAGGTCGTCTTGAGCTTATCCGCGGTGCTGAGGTCCACGGAGATGGACGCCATCTTGGCCACCTGCTCGAGCACGACGGCGTTGTGGACGGCGTTGTCGGCATCCTTGCCCCAGGCGAAGGGGCCGTGGTTGCGCACCAGCACCGCCGGCGTGTCGTCGGGATTCATCCCCTTGAAGCGCTCGACGATGACGTTGCCGGTCTCCTTCTCATATTCGCCGAAGACCTCGGACTTCTTCATATTGCGCGTGCAGGGGATGGCGTCGTGGAAGTAGTCCGCGTGCGTGGTGCCGATGTTCGGAATGTCCACGCCCGCCTGCGCCCACGCCGTGGCGTAGGTGGAATGGGTGTGTACCACGCCCCCGATGTTCGGGAAGGCGCGGTACAGCACCAGATGGGTCGGCGTGTCGGAGGAAGGGTTCAACTCCCCTTCCACCACCTTGCCGTCCAGGTCCACGACCACCATGTCCGACGGCTTCATCGTGTCGTAGTCCACACCGGAGGGCTTGATGACCACCAGGCCGCTCTTGCGGTCGATGGCGGAGACGTTGCCCCAGGTGAAGATGACGAGGCCGTGCTTGACGAGGTCCAGGTTGGCTTTCCAGACTTTCTCTTTCAGTTCTTCAAGCATAGACTACCAGAAATAGATATAGAAGGCGACCGTGAAGGCCAGGATGATGACGGTGTGGATGACGTCCCAGGTGCCCCAGGAAGCGCGGGTCTCGGCTTTCTGCTCAGGCGTGGCCGTACCGAAGCACAGGCCCTGGATCTGGGACTCCTCCGGCTTCTTGGTGAAGAGGCTCACGACGATGGCGAGCACCACGCAGAAGAGGAACATCCAGACGCAGAAGGCATACACGTTCAGCTCGTTGAAGATGAAGGTGAAGACGTTGTGCGCCTGCGGGTTCAGGATCATCGTGATGAGACGCGTGAAGCCGAGCACCAGGCCGGCGATCAGGGTCCACATACCGGCCTTCGGAGAGGTCTTCTTCCAGCAGATACCGAGGAGGAACACCGCGGCGATGGCCGGAGCGAGGAGGCTCTGGACGCTCTGGATGTAGTTGTACAGGCTCTTGCCCATCGACTGGATGACGAAGATCCAGAGCACGCCGAGCACGACCACCACGACGGTGGCGATACGGCCGATGGTGACGAGCTTCTTCTCGTCGGTCTCAGGATGCTTGCGCTTGTAGATATCGATGGTGTAGAGCATCGCGGAAGAGTTGTACAGGGAGGCCAGGGAGCTCATCAGGGCGGCGAGGATACCGCAGATCACGACACCCTTCAGACCCACCGGAAGGAGGGTGTTGACGAGCATCGGGAAGGCGATGTCCGGGTTGGCGACGGTGCCGTCGGCCTGCACGCCAAGGGCGGCTGCGAGGGTCTGTCCGATCTGGGAATCCGGGGTTTTGGTGAGCGCGAAGGCGATCATACCCGGGATGAGGAACAGGAACACCGGGAGGAGCTTGAGGTAGGCGCCGAAGATGGTACCGCGGCGGGACTCCTTCTGGTTCTTGCCGGAGAGGACACGCTGGACGATGAACTGGTCGGTGCACCAGTACCAGAAGCCGATGATGGCGGAGCCGAAGAGGGCGCCGTACCACGGGAATTCAGGATCCTTGCCGCTGCGCATCAGGTCGGTCATCGAGTCGCCGAGGTCGTTGACGGGCTGGGCGGCGCAGATGTCCATCATCGCGTTCCAGCCGCCGAGCTCGCGGAGGCCGAGCCAGAGGATGACCAGGGAGCCGACCAGCAGGATCGGGGTCTGGAGCACGGAAGTCTTGAGCACCGATTCCATACCGCCGATGACGGTGTAGATGGCGGTGATGATGACGAGGGCCAGGGCGGCCACCCAGAAGTTGATGCCCAGGAGGGTGTTCAGCGCCAGACCGCCGGCAAGGACGGTGACGGACACCTTGGTGAGGACGTAGCTGGCGAGGGAAAGCCAGGTGAGGATGCCGCGGCTCTGCTTGTTGTAGCGCTTCTCGAGGAATTCGGGCATCGTATAGACCATACTGCGCTCGTAGAACGGGACGAAGACCCAGCCGAGGATGAGGATCATCCAGCCCTGGATCTCCCAGTGGGCCTGGGCCATACCGGCGGAAGCGCCGGTGCCGGCCAGACCGATGAGGTGCTCGGAGCCGATGTTGGAAGCGAAGATGGAAGCGCCGATGGCGATCCACGTGGCCGAACGGCCGCTCAGGAAGTAGTCGCCGGAGGTCTCTTTCTTTTTACGGGAGACGCTCCAGCAGATCCAGACCATCGCCAGGAAGAACAGTCCGATGACCATCCAGTCCCAGGATGCGAGGGAGATGCGGTTCAGGTCCGCAGCCTGTAAAGGCAGGAAGGAATGCATATACACGGGTTTTTAGAATTATTTCACGCTGAAGGCAAAGACGCAGTGGCTGGTGTAGGTCTCGCCGGGACGGAGGACCACGGAAGGCCACTCAGGCTTGTTGGGGCTGTCCGGATAGTGCTGGGTCTCCAGGCAGATGCCGGTGCGCTGCTGATAGACCACGCCGCCCTTGCCGGTCACGGTGCCGTCGAGGAAGTTGCCGCTGTAGACCTGGATGCCGGGCTCGTCGGTGTAGACCTTGAGGTCGATGCC
>Ga0265299_10001322_pt1 | contig 28500 bp, 19 predicted proteins | sample AusTroGonzalo_MG_4_FD_193485 | JGI IMG/M metagenome (GOLD analysis project Ga0265299, IMG submission 193485) | Bovine rumen microbial communities from tropical cattle in Woodstock, Queensland, Australia - Gonzalo_02 | ecosystem: Host-associated > Mammals > Digestive system > Stomach > Rumen ... | reverse complement strand
TTTTCCAATTCTTCTTGATGTTGTTGTAGTTGTAATTGTATGCTTCTTGGTGGGTAAGGCTTACTTTTTGATCCATGTAGAAGCTGCGGGCATAGAGGTAGTGAATGTCGCCCCAAGAGCAGGAATGCTCTTTCTTCTGCCAACGCTGGTAGAAATCGTACATCTCGCGGTCGATGTAGTTGATGGCCTTTCGGATGGTGGCGGATTTCAGCTCCGATTTCACGCCCAGCGCGTTGAGGTGGCCGCTGCCCGCCACGATGTGCTCGGTGATGTAGGCACTGCTTTGGCCGCCGGAGAACCACGACCAGCCGCCATCACTGTTCTGGCGGTCCTCCAATTTCTTGCATGCCTCTTTACTCTCCTTGGCCATGCGTTGCAGATCAAAGAGCAACGCCACATTCTGTTTGCGAGTGGCTTCGTTCTGCGCATCCAGCACCCATGGGGTTTCTTCCAAGAGGACGGACTTGAGTTCAGGATTCTTCTCCAACTGTGAGCAGAAGGCATCAGGTGTGGAGTTTAGCCATTCGTTGAAGACCTCTTTGACTCGCGGATGGCTGTTTACAATATTGGTAGCCAGTGTGTTGGCGTAGTAGCGACTAAAGATCTGCTCGTTGCACTCATAGGGATATTCCATCAGGTAGGGCATGGCCTGGATGGCGTACCAGATAGGATTCGGTGTGAATTCCAAGGTCAGCGACTGAGTGGTGAGCGTGGTGGAGGCACCTGCAGCGAAACTCTTCTTCAACCGGTCGAAGGTGAAGGTCTTGCTGCCCTTGCCGGAGATGTGCAGTGGCAGGCTCTCCGTAATCAGGATGCGGTTGGTGAGGATTGGCAGAGTGTGCTCCTCGCCATCGGCAAATGCCGGGGTCTCCATATTTCGGGCTACGATTTGGCAGGTGACAGCTCCGACGTTATACGGTACAAGTACCCTGAAACGCACCTCCTGCGATGCGCCGGGTTTCACCTCAAACGGTTGGGCATCTGCATCATCAACAATGAGCAAATCGGCATTGTTGAACGGATTGCGGAACGACAGGGTGACATTGCCGCATTGGGTAACGCTGTCCATGTTGACCACCTTGGCCGACAGGATTAATGTGTCGCCTTCGCGCATGAAGCGCGGCACGTTGGGCACCACCATCAGTTTCTTGCTGGTCTGCACATATTTCTCAAAGTAGCCGGACATTAAATCTGCGTTGTGCGCAAACCCCAACAGTTTCCATTTGGTCAGCGACTCGGGCATCGTGAAGGTTATCAGCACATTGCCGTCCTTGTCGGTGCGCAGGTTGGGGTAAAAGAAGGCGGTCTCCGCGAAGTTGGTGCGGATGGATGCTGTCTCAGGTTCTTTTGTTTCTTCCGATGCTCTCATTTCAGGCATGGCAGTGGAGAAAGCAGGCTCTTCCACTATCTCAGCAGCATCATCTTCAAAGGCAAAGTCTGCTCTGTTTACTGAAATATTATCTTCTACCACATTCAAAACAACTTCTTCTTCAATCGGTACTGCTCCCGCAGTCTTATAGAGTCTTCCGGCTCCTCTACTGTAGCCATAGTAGCCTCTGTTCAGGAATTGCAAGTGTGGATAAATACGTTCCCGGATTCCACCTATGCTGGCATTTGACAACGAGTTGCTGTATGATGTTGAAAATCCGTTCCCTTTTTGGTTGCTGGAGAAAGAATAATCGTACAGACTGTGCCAGCGGCTGAAGATGGAGCGATTGAATGTGTTGGGCGAGGCAAAAGCGTCCAAAGAGGCATCGTACATGGAACAAAGCAGCTCGGCAGCTACCTTGTCGCCGTTTTTGTCTTTCAGTCGTATTTGATATTGCTCAGCACTGCCCGGTTCCGTCTTGTCGCGGAAGGTAAGGAAGTCGAAATCGATCTTTTTGTGAGAATAGGGCACATAGATGCTCAATGCATCCTCGTATTGTCGGTTGTTTTGTGCTGTGTATGCCCGGAACACTACTGTGCCAAGGTCGCGCTCCGTGAGCGAATAGGTGAAGGTGGCTTTGCCACGATCCAGATTCACCCATTTGGATTCCACTAGTTTGTCGTTGGAGAATATTTCGCAAAGCACTGAAGCGTCCTTCAGGTACGTTTCGATGGTTACGTGGATGGTTTCGCCAACTTCGTTGGTTTCCCCATTCTGCTGATGAATCCACAGAGGCTTGTAGGCAACGGATTTCTTGCTTTTTGTGTTATGGAGGGTGAAGAAATTCTCCTGAATGATTTCATTGTCGTCGCGGTCGCGGGTGGTAAAGGTGATTTTGTAAGAGCCTTCGGCTAAAGTTTCCATGTTGGGGATGGAGAAGAGCTGCTTTCCGTCGGCCTCGAAATTGCCACTGGCGATGGTTCTAAGAATATCCCAATCCTGGATATGCCGTTTGTTTTGGAAGTCCAGATAGGGTAGGGCTTTGAACATAGCTACGGAGTCGGAGAGGTAGAAGTCGTGGCTGGGGCACTCGTAGAGGTATTCTGTCGGAGTCTGCAGGGCCGTGATCTCATAGTGCAGCATGGCCTTTTGCGGTTCGCCAGCCAGATTGGTGGCCTTTACGGCGAAGGCGTTCTTGTCGCTGGTAAACAGGTGTTCAGGCAAGTCACTGTCAATCATCAGGCTGTTTTTGCTGACCAGCACGGTGGTGTTGGCGGAGTGCGTTTCGCCTGTGATGTCGGATACATCGGCCGTAATTTTGTAACGGTACAGCGGGTTGTAGCGTTGTGACTCTAAATCGGGCAGTGCGGTGAACTGGATGAGGAACTTGCCATCGGCGTCGGTCGTTACCTCGCCGGAGGCTATCTGCTGAGATGGACTGCTGGGCGAATACCACCACCAACGCCACCACGGGAAACTGGCCTCGCGCACAACATTATACTTGACCGTCGCCCCTTCCAATGCATAGCCGGCGTAGGCTTTCACGGTACCGCTTACCGTCACCTCCTGGTCGATTTTGAACTGCTCCTTGGGCTGCTCCATCGCTACCTCAAATGTGGGGCGCTTGTACTCTTCCACCCGAATGTCGGCTGAACCATGGTTGCAATGGATGTGGTAGGTGCCGTTCAATCCCGATGTGGGCAATACAAAACTGCCGGAGAAGGAACCGTATTCGTTGGTGGTTACAATGACCTTTTCAATGTCCTGCCAGTTGGCATCTTTCAAAATGATATTCTCGATTAAAGCGACGGCCACATCCTTGCTGACCGTGCGGTAGTGGCCTGATTCGGACGATTCTTTCACCACAATGCCTTTGTAATAAACGGTCTGACCCGGCCGGTAAATGGTACGGTCAGTGAAAATGTATGTGCGTAAATCATCACGGCTCCCGGAATAGGGCTTCTCCATCCAATTGTTTTCAATGAGGGTGAACTCCTCACCGCTCTTACTCACGATGACGCGCAGACGGCCGATTTCTTTGTCTGCGAATCTGTATTCGCAACGGCCGTTCTTGTCGCTGATAAGTTTATGATGGGAGAGTTGGTTCTTGTGCCGGTAGTCGGAAAAGGTTTGTACGGAGAATGTCACTCCTTCAATGGGGCGACCGGTGGAACGGTCGGTGGCGAAAAAATCGTACAATGTGCCGTTCGAACGATAGTTGACCGCCAGATTGGAAATTCGGATTTTGGTATAAGCGTATTCTCCCTTGTTGTTGGTGACAAGCGGCGCGTTGGAGGCCAGCAAAATATATTGGCCTTGCTTCAAAGCAGGTAGAAGAAAATGACCACTTTTCGACCGGTAATCTTTCTCGTCGGGCGCAGCAAAACTGGTCTCATAGATGCTCTTTTTGGAAATCAGGTCATGATAGAAACGACTGCTTCTCAAGAGCTGGGTGTATTCTGCATCTGTAATGGGAATGATGCGGAAATAGATGTGCCGGCTGTTTTTGTAGGTGAAATTGATGAGGTTTGGCTTGCCAATAGGCATGATGTTGACCACAGAGAACCCGATGCTGGATTGCTGTAATTGTTTGATTTCCACTTGAGCGTTGCGTCCTTCAAGGGACTTGGGATCGTCATCTATGGCCTTTTGAAACCATTCAACAGCGATAACGTAGTCGTTGGCGTATTCCGGATGCGTGTCCTTGGCGTAGGAATAGCCTCTCTTTTGATAATATTGTCCCAGTCTGTAGGCTGCCATCTCGTGGCCCGTCCGGTTGCGATATTGCTGTTCCAGCTTCAGCAACTCTTTCAGATGGGTTTCGGAGGCGTTCTCTATGGTGCTGTTGGAAGCAAGATACTCGTATCTCCGTAGCGTCACATCCACCAGTGCGTGCGGGTCGATGTCGTTCAAGTGCAGCTGGGTGAGGTTTTGCATGATTTTCAAGGAGAGATAAGAAAACGAGTATTCGTCAGGAGAACTGATGACTATGTTGGTGAACACGCTATTGTCGCTCCAGTATTTGCCGTTGTTTATGTCAAACGGGGTGGTGGGGATGGGCATCTCGCTGATGCGGCGGCTCAGGAAGTCCAGCGCGCGGAAGGCCAGAAAGTCATACAACGTGGGGCGATACGCCTCGGAAGTCACAGAATCTAGCAGTGGGGCGTATTGCCGGATGGGGATATGGGCAAGGTAATCCTCGTCGCGCAGCGACTGTTGGTAATGGAATATAATCTGTTTTACCAATGTCTGTATGTCCCATACATTGAGGTCGGCGGGCACGGGGCCTTCCACCGGCGTGCGGTCCAGAATGCGCCAGAGGTTCTCCTGATAATAGTTGTTGAGGAACTGGGCCATGCAACTGTGCCACACCGCCAAGTTCGCCGGATTGTTCTGCTGTTGCGCAATCTGCGCTGTAATGGCCTGATATACGGAGTCGAAGCCGTTGTCATAACGCATCAGATTGTTTTCATACTTATCCAGCAGGCTTTTAATATCTTTAGGCGTTTGCTGTGCAAAAATGTTTGTCGTACAAATTAAGGGTAGGACTAAAAGGCAAAGGAGCTGTTTTTTCATCGCTATAAAAGGAATGGTGATATAATGAAAACGCAAAGATACGATTTAATATTGTACCCTGTGAGGGGCGTTAGCCCCGAACAAATCCGTTTGTTGTTATTCCGCAACTTTCCCTTTTTTCTTATACTCCTCCGCGTACTGGTAGAACTTTCTCGCCATCTCATAGTTGTGGCGGCGTTCCGCTTCGCGCGCGATGGAGAGGTAGGACTCGTAAACCCCCTCGCGTGAGCGCAAGATGCCGCGGTAATAGTCATCGTTGCAGTAGCCTGACGGCATGTTCGTGCAGAATTGCTCTAATGCCAGAAAAACTTCCAAAGCCTCTGCGGAACGATTGTTTTTTACCAAATTATCACCTACTTGGTACAATTCTTCGTAGAGCTCCAGAGTAAAATCCGAGACGGCCATCTCCATTTCATCGTTCATTTCTGCCTGTGTGTAAAGCAGATGGATGAGATCGACACTCTCCTGGTACGACTTTTGAGCGAGTTTTAGCCGGGCTTTCATGAGCAGGGCCTCTGGCTGGTATTTGTTGAATTGCAGTGCCCGATCCAAGTTGTACAGGGCGTTGCCCGTGTCGCGGAATGCCAGCTCCTCCTCCGCGCGTTGGTAGAAAATTCTGTCAACCCGCTCTTTTCGGGCAGACAGTACCTCCTCGGCATGATCGGCTTTGTACTTTACTTTCTGAAAGGCAGCCTTGGCCTCATAGTAGTCGAGTTGCAAACAAGTGTGCAGCTTGGGCAAATCCCGTTGCTGGAAACGGGAGATTTCCTTGTGAATGTCTTGCAGAAAAAGATAATGCAGGCTGATGATCTCAGGATCCTCGTAGTTGAGGCTGGCAATGCGTTCTTCCCAATGGCGGAAGGTGGACATCACGGAATCACAGGCAATCTGTGCCTGTGCGCCGCACATCATGCAGCAGCAGCCGATGAGAAGAAGGACTTTTCGCAAGGATTATTTCTGAATGTAGTCGTCAATGACAGCTTTGAGTTCCGCTTTCGTCATAGATCCTACCAATTTGGAGGGTTGTTTGGTGCGGCTGAAGAAAATGAATGTGGGAATGCTTTCTATGCCAAAAGCTTCACACACATCTGGTGTGCGGTCCACATCAATCGAGTAAACAATCAGTTCGCCTTTGTATTCTTTTGCCAATTCCTTGACAATGGGTTTCATTTGCATGCATGGACCACACCAGCCAGCATAAAAGTCCACTAGACAAGGTGTGTTGCCCTTGTAGCCGAAACCTTTCGGATTGTCTATGTCAGAAACCTTTTCGACGAACGTGGAAGATGTGAGAGAAATGACATTGCCTGAGAGGTCCTCGCCGGCTTTGCCGGTCGCATCGTCGGCATCCTGGTCGGTGAAGCCGTAATTGTCGGATTCATTTCCCTGTTGTTCTTTTTGGGCAGGATCATCCATTGTGTTGGCTTTGTTGTGGCAGCTCCCGAAAAACAGCGGGAGTGCGACGGCTGTGATCAGCAGTATCTTTTTCATTATTGAATGGTTTTGCTTTTTTCGATGATAAGTTGTTTGAAAACACGTCCACGCTCTTCAAAATTCTTGAATTGGTCGTAGGAAGCTGCGGCGGGGGAGAGTAGGACGATGCGATTCTCTTCGGTCTTCTCAAAGGCGAAATCCACGATTTTGCGGAAGTCGTCTTCCAAAATGTAAGAATCAGGCAGATTGCCCAGTGCTTCCCACTCGTTGAAAATGCGCTTGCCGGCAGGTCCGGTAAATGCGATGTTGGGCACGGGATTCTCGCGCAGGAAGTCGATGAGGATGCCGTACTCAATGCCGCGATCGTAGCCGCCAATGATGAGTGTATCGACTTTGCGCAATGCGTTGACAGCCGCGATGGTGGCCTCCGGGATGGTGGAGATGCTATCGTTGTAGAAGCTGATATCGTGGAACTTTCCTACGAACTCAATGCGGTTAGGCAGTCCCTTGAAGGTTCGCAACCCGGCCATGATTTCGTCATGCGAAAGACCCACTTGCCGGCAAATGGCAATGGCCGCCATGATATTGTAATAGTTGTGCGTGCCGGGCAGGTTTTGGTAGTAGCGCAGGTCGTACTCATCCTCAATGTGCCCGTTCACTGCGAAGTGGATGACACGATCAATGCAGCAGGCGTAAAGCCCGTTGTACGGCTTGGTACCGAAAATGCAGCGCGTACGGTTGTAGTCAAAACGCTTCACCAGCTCCGGAATATGCTCATCATCACCATTATAAACGAAGAAATTCTCGTATTTTTGGAACTTGGTGATGTTCATCTTGGCTATCTGGTAGTTGTTGAACGAGTTGAAATGGTCGAGATGTTCCTGATAGAGATTCAGCAGCACGGCGTAGTCGGGCGAACATTGCACGAACTCCAGCTGGTGGGCGGAAAGCTCAGCCACTACCAATGTCTTGTCCGTCATCTGCTCGATGATGTCGAAGAAAGGCACTCCGATGTTGCCAGCCAGCAGCACATCGCGCCCGGCTTCGTGCAGGATGTGGTAAATAAGCGACGAGGTGGTGCTTTTGCCCTTGGTGCCCGTGACGCCGATCACCTGCTGGTGGAACGCCTCCAAAAACAGATTGGTCTGCGAGGTGATGCGCTCGGTCTCAATCCAATAGTTGACTTTGTTGAAACTGATGCCCGGCGTTTTGAAGATGAGGTCGTAATCGTTGAGGTTCTGGTCGTAGCCTTCGCCCGTGACGAAAGTGATGTTGGGGTCGTCAAACTCGTCGGTGCGCAAGTTTGCGTTGCCGTCGGCAATGGTGAGCGGCATGTCCGGAAAATACCGGCGGATGAACCGGTAGGTGGAGATGCCCTCCTTGCCAAAGCCGAGAATGACAATCTTTTTGCCTTGTATCTTTTGCAGAATATAGTCAGGAATAGCCATGTCTTTATGATTCAAATCTCTCAACTCTAAACCCTCAACCCTCAACTTTTATCGGCGGCAAAGGTACAAAAAAAGCCGTCACATCGTGACGGCTCTAAATGTAATTTGTTGTAAGATGAGCGGAAAACGGGGCTCGAACCCGCCACCTACAGCTTGGAAGGCTGTCGCTCTGCCAAATGAGCTACTTCCGCAATTGAGTGGGAGAGGAAGGATTCGAACCTCCGAAGGCTTAGCCAGCAGATTTACAGTCTGTCCCATTTGACCGCTCTGGAACTCTCCCATCATATTTCATTGTGCCTAAGAGCCGATAGAGGGACTTGAACCCACGACCGGCTGATTACAAATCAGCTGCTCTACCAACTGAGCTATATCGGCACTGAATCTTTTTTCAAAGAACTTGTCTCTGTTTTGAGGCCGCAAAAATAGTCTTTTTTTCATTTCATCCAATAGTTCAGGCATTATTTTTTGATTTTTTTAACCAAGATGCTAATTATCAATACGATATTTTTCTTTTGAAAGATGTTGAAATGCTTTGGAAAGGTTGTGCAGGGGCTGCTTTGGGTAGCTCTTGAGTGAAAATTCGTCAGGATAGCAGCAAATGTTGCCACAGGATGGGGTGCAGGCAGGGTCAGCCGTTTCTGAAAAATGCAAAAAAAATTGTGATTGAAAAAAAAAGTGTATTTTTGCAACCTGTTTTAAAATTCATTATTATGTCAGAAATTTTAGAGAAAGTACAATCAATCATCGCTGAGAAACTCAGTGTTGACGCTGCAGATGTTACCCCTGAAAAGAGCTTCACCAATGACCTTGGCGCTGATTCTTTGGATACAGTAGAGCTGATTATGGAATTCGAAAACGTGTTTGGCATTAAGATCCCCGATGAAGAGACGGAAAAAATCATGACGGTCGGTGATGCAGTTGCCTACATTGAGAGCAAAGTGGCTTCCAAATAAAACACGACATATATAAAATATACCCTTGAGTTATGAAACTCAAACGAGTTGTCGTTACCGGTTTGGGTGCATTAACTCCAATCGGTAACGATGTCAATACTTACTGGGATTCCCTGTTGAAGGGTGTTTCCGGTGCAGATTTTATTACGCATTTCAATCCCGAGAAGTTCCAGACGAAGTTCGCCTGCGAGCTCAAGGGATTTAATGTATTGGATTTCTTGCCCGGAAAGGAGGCACAGCGCATGGATCCCTGCGCACAGTATGCGATGATTACTGTGATGGAGGCGTTGCGCGACTCGGGCCTCGACCTGGATAGTGTTGACAAACGGCGCGTGGGTGTCATCTTTGGCACGGGCGTGGGCGGCTTCACCGCTATGATGGAGTCGGCGCACGCTTTTTTTTCCAATGACTACACGCCGAGATTCAGCCCTTACTTGCTGCTGAAGGTGCTCGCCGATATGGTGACGGGCTACATATCCCTGAAATTCGGTTTGCGCGGCCCCGCGTACGTGACCAGCTCCGCTTGCGCTTCCGCCGGCAACGCCATCGGCGACGCGCTCCGGCTCATCCAACTGGGCAAGGCTGACATTATCTTCACTGGCGGCACGGAAGCCAGCATCGTGGAGACCGCTATCGGCGGCTTCAACTCCATGAGAGCACTCTCCACCCGCAACGACGACCCCAAACACGCGTCCCGTCCTTATGATGTGGATCGCGATGGCTTTGTGATGGGTGAAGGCTCGGCCACTCTCGTACTGGAAGAACTGGAACATGCCCTTGCGCGCGGCGCGAAAATCTATGCGGAAGTGGCTGGCATCGGCATGTCTGCAGACGCCTACAACGCCACAGCCCCTAGCCCGAACGGCCTTGGCGCGGTGGAATCCATGACACAGGCCTTGGAGGATGCAGAGATGAAGCCCGAGGACATTGACTATATCAACATGCACGGCACCTCCACGCCGCTGGGCGACCTTTCCGAGTGCCTCGCCATTCAGCAAGTGTTTGGCGACCATGCTGAAAAGATGGTTATGAACTCGACCAAATCCATGATTGGTCACCTTATGGGCGCGGGCGCAGCCGTGGAAAGCGTGGCTATCCTGCTCTCTATGCGCGATAGCCTGATCCACCCAACGATCAACGTGGAACATCTGGATCCAAAATTGCCCCAGAACTGGAATTACGCCCTCAACGGCCCAGTTCAACGAGAAGTGCGCGTGGGGCTCACCAACTCCTTCGGATTTGGCGGACACAATGCTACCCTCATCTATAAGAAGTTTGAAAAATAGCCATGGAACTGACCAACAAGGAGTTTCGTGCCTATTTTCGTAATGTTTTCGGTTTACGTATCCGGCATGTGGACCTCTATAAGACCGCCCTTACCCATCGGTCGAGTTCTGAAAACAATGCTATTGTTGGCAAAGTGAACAACGAAAGATTGGAGTACTTGGGCGATGCCATGCTGAGTGCAGTAACAGCTGATTTTCTTTTCCATAAATACCCCATGGAGTCCGAAGGTGTGCTTACCCGCATGCGCTCCAAGCTGGTCAACAGAGCCCGGCTCAACGCTTTGGCTGTGAAACTAGGCTTGCACGACATGATCAGAAAGGGCTGTAAGCTCAATGGCGACAGTGTGAACGGCAATGCTTTCGAGGCTGTGGTCGGGGCTATATATCTGGACCAAGGGTACAAGAAAACATATGACGTCGTCATCAACCATATCTTCCTGACCCATTTGGATATGGAAACCGTCTATGAAGAGGACGATGACTACAAGAGTCGCCTCCTGATATGGGCGCAGAAAAACAAGCATAAAGTGCAGTTTATCACCAAGTCTGTTCCGGACGGTCGCGGGCACATCTACCGAACGGTAGTGTTGCTGGATGATGAGGAACTGTCTGAAGGGCTTGGTCTCGCCGTGAAGAAATCAGAACAGGCAGGAGCGGAAAAAGCGTTGGCTTTATGTGAAAAAAAGTGATATCTGAATATGGCTAAAAATTTTATCAATGTTACACAGTTTACGTGGCAGGTGATTCTGAATCCGAATGCGCGAGAACAAAAATGCCTGGAAATTTGGCAGCAAGTTGAGAAATTGTTGCAGGAAAAGAATGTACAATATGTCCTGCATTTGGCTGATGCTCGGCTGAAAGGCATTGAAACTGCCCGGCAGCTCTGTGTAGATGGTCATCGGTATCTCATGGTGTTGGGGGGCGATGGCACCATCAATGAGGTTGTCAATGGCATCTGCGAGTCGGGTGTAGCACTGAACGAGGTGTATCTTGCCGTGATGCCGGTGGGACGAGGCAATGACTGGGCCCGCACACATAACTTTTCCACGGAGATTGGCGAGAACATGGATATCTTCCTCAAAGGCAATTTCATGCAGCACGATATCGGCGTGGTGAAGACGCTTCAGGATGGTGAAGAAATTGCACACCGCTACTTCATTAACATTGCCGGTTTTGGCTTCGATGCAGAGGTGATTCATGATGTTACCCACAATAAGCCCCATTTTCTGGGTATTTCAGTTTATGTATTGAGTATGCTGCGCTGTCTTTTCCGTTATAAAAGCCAGCAGTTGGATCTCAAAGCCTCGGATTTTCGTTATCAAGACAAGTCTTTCCTCGCGGTGGTAGGTATTTGCCAGTATAATGGCGGTGGTATGCGCCAAGTGCCCATGGCGGTGCCTGACGACCGTAAGTTGGATGTGGTAGTGGTGCCCAAGGTACATGGCATCACGGTGGTGGCCAATGTCAAACAGATTTTCGAGGGTAAGCACATCAATACCATCAAGGGTATCCGCACATGCCAAGCGGACAAGGTTGAGATCAAGTCTGATACTTTGCTCCGGAGCGAGGTGGAGGGTGAGTTGTTGACCACTGGCGACTATTGTGTGGAACTGGTGCCGCAGGCATTGAACGTACTCACGAACCTATAGATCATATTTCCGGACATATTTTGGTTTTGCGTACCCTGGCGCCAAGTGCAGGGAGTCCAAATCATGTGCCAACTTCAATGAGAACAGTGTCGCCCCTTTTCGGTTCAGGTGTGTGTTGTTGTAAAAATAGGCCGTATCGCAGGATAGTGGATCGTAGGTGTAGTCCATGATCGGTATTTGATATGGCTCTGTGATGGAATAAAACAGATTGTACATACCGTCAATGTCGTCAATCTTCTGTGTAGCCCCGACATAATAGGGCGCCATGACGAAGACTACCCGGATGTCCTCTTCCTTGCATTCCTGCAAAAAGCGGTTGAGCTCCTGAATGGCAGATGGTATTCTGCTGTAGTGAAGCGTGTCGATTTTGGCCAGTCTGCTGCCATCCCAAGGCTTGTCAAAGTCGCAAAAACCCTTATACAACGTGTATCTCGGATCACAATAATAAACGGACTTGCCCATGATAATATCCGTCACATCTTTTTTGTAATGACTGTATCGCCAGCATGGAATAAAACAGTCGGCCCACGAGAAGTCGTCCACTTTGCGAATATCGTTCCATAGAACGGGATCCTTGAGGTAAGGCACGAATTGGATGCGGTCGAAACCGTTGCTGGTGTCCAGTGTGCCTTGATATATCTCAAAAAGAATGAGTTTGGGTTTGGCGTTGTGCTTGCGCCGGTAGGTATGGTATTTGATGACTTGCGACTCCACGGCCCGCCCGTTCATGCCCAGATTGTAACTGTTGACATGCAGGACACTGTCCAAAATGCGAGGGTTGAACTGTACGTATGCTCTGGAACTTCCCATGATGAGCACGTCGCTTTGGATATCGGAGCTGTAAATGTCATTCCAGTTTCCGAAGGGAGAGGATTCCAGTTTCTTGAATTGGTGCGTGATCCAAATGTCCACCGACCATGCCAGTAGATACAGAATACTGAAAAATAATATGGTTCGTAACAGGAATTTTTTCATTTAAAACTGGAAATAGATAAACGATTCAGCTCCCTTTTGGACGAAGAAAAGGATAATAATGATAATGTAGTAAATAGAGAATTTAAGTATATGAGAATTAAGAAATTGAAGGTCAAGTCCATGCTCTCGTGTGCGTTGTAGCCATTCCACGAAGAACATTCCAATAATTAGCAGTGCGTTGGTTAACAGTCCTTCAGTATAGGGGATACCTAAATGAGGAATAAGAGTGATATACTGCCAAGCTTGTGAAATGGAGTCGGAGCGGAAAATAATCCATCCAATGGTGACCAGAATAAAGGTGAGTAGCATTTGTCCGGTTTCTTTCAGAGAGGGCAGCAGCCTACTTTCCGCCACTTCATTCAGATATTTCCGGTTTTTTCCGGTTAGAATCAGCGGCAGGAACAGGAAGGCGTGGTAGGTGCCCCAAGCAATGAATGTCCAGTTGGCTCCATGCCAAAATCCGCTTAACAAGAAGATAATGAATGTGTTGCGGATAATATTTCCTTTTGATACACGGCTTCCGCCGAGGGGGATATAGACATAGTCGCGAAACCAGGTGGTCAATGAAATGTGCCATCTGCGCCAGAATTCAGCGATGTCACGGCTGAAGTAGGGATTCCGGAAGTTTCGCATCAACTTGATCCCGAATAATTTAGCGGTTCCGATAGCGATGTCGGAGTATCCTGAAAAATCTCCGTAAATTTGGATGGCAAACAAGATGGCGGCTATGATGAGGGTGGATCCGTTCTGATACTGGTAGTTTTCGAAAACCAGGTCCACATAGACCGCGCAGGTGTCGGCCACAGCCACTTTTTTGAAAAGGCCCCATAGAATCTGTCTCATGCCATCCACGCCTTGCGTATAGTCAAAGGTTCTGGGTTTCTCGAATTGGGGAAGCAGGTTGGTGGCGCGCTCGATAGGGCCTGCCACTAACTGAGGGAAGAAACTCACGAAGGCGAAGAACTGGATGATGTCTCGGGTGGGTTCCAGTTTTTGTCGGTAAACATCAATGCTGTAGCTCAGTGCTTGGAAAGTGTAGAAACTGATGCCGACGGGAAGGATGAGATGCAGCAGCAGTTTGTCGCTGTTTCCATGAAGAAATAGTCTTGCAAAAGAGTCGGCAAAGAAATCGTAGTACTTGAAGAGTGCCAGAACACCCAAGTTCAATACGATGTTCAATATGTGGATTATGGTAGCGGTACGGTGGTGTCGATATTTGTCAATCAGCAGGCCGCTTCCCCAGCTGCAGAACGAAGTGAAGGCGATCAGGAAGAGAAAGCGCCAGTCCCACCATCCGTAAAAGATGTAGGATGCCATCACAATGAAGAGGTTCTGTCCTTTCACATTCCGGTTGAACACGAACCAGTACAGCAGGAAGACTATGGGCAAGAAAATGGCGAATTCCAGGGAATTGAAAAGCATCAGAGTGACTTTTTAGCCTGCAAAAATAAGGAATATTTGTGTCTCAGGGGATAGTGAGGTCTGTTCAAGGCATTAAAAAATCCCTTTCCGGTAGAAAAGGGATTTTGGTATAATGTGATAATTGAATATCGAAGGAAGGAAGCGGGTTCTGAATAACGAATTATTTGGAACCTTTGTCTTTTTGGCCTGCGTGTCCGCGGAAAATACGGGTGGGAGCAAATTCGCCGAGTTTGTGGCCGACCATGTTTTCGGTAACATACACGGGGATGAATTTGTTGCCATTGTGAACAGCGATGGTAAGGCCTACGAAGTCAGGAGAAATCATAGAGGCGCGGGACCAGGTCTTGATGGTGGTCTTCTTGCCGGATTCCTGAGCGGCGATTACACGTTGTTCCAGTTTGTAATGTATATACGGACCTTTTTTTAATGAACGACTCATAATATTAAGCTTTTAGATTATTTCTTTCTTCTTTCGATGATATACTGGCTGGAATTCTTCTTCGGGTGTCTGGTCTTATAACCCTTAGCAGGAATACCCTTGCGAGAGCGCGGGTGTCCACCGGATGCACGACCTTCACCACCACCCATCGGGTGATCGACAGGATTCATAACCACACCACGGTTGCGAGGACGTCTGCCCAACCAGCGGGATCTACCGGCCTTACCGGAAACCTCGAGGCTGTGGTCGCCATTGGACACGATGCCGATGGTGGCCTTGCAGGCGCAGAGGATCATACGGGTTTCACCAGAAGGCATTCTGATGATGGCGTATTTACCTTCGCGGGACATGAGTTGTGCGTAGGAACCGGCACTACGGGCGATCTTGGCACCCTGGCCCGGACGCATCTCAATGTTGTGGATGATGGAACCGAAAGGAATTTCGCCAACAGGGAGGCAGTTGCCCAAGTCGGGGGACACGCCTGCGCCGCTGAGGATTTCCTGGCCCACCTTGATACCGTGAGGAGCCACGATGTAGCGTTTCTCACCGTCTGCGTAATAAACGAGGGCGATACGGGCCGAACGGTTCGGATCGTATTCAATCGTCTTCACGATAGCGGGAACGCCATCTTTCTCTCTTTTAAAATCAATCATACGGTACATCTGCTTGTGACCGCCTCCGCGGTACCGTACCGTCATCTTACCACTGTTGTTTCTTCCGCCTGTCCTGTGTTTCGGACACAACAAACTCTTTTCGGGTGTGTTGGTGGTAATGTCATCAAATGCGCTGATCACTTTGAAGCGCTGACCCGGCGTTACTGGTTTGTACTTTTTAAGTGCCATTGTTTTTTAGATATTACTATAAAAATCGATTTTTTGATCCTTGTCCACGAACACGTAGGCCTTCTTGAAGTTGTTTTTCTGACCTGTAATGACGCCAGCCTTAGTATTGCGGTTCGTGACTTTACCGCGTTGGATCAAGGTATTTACGCGGACTACTTTAACACCATAAACGGCCTCGATTTCGCGTTTGATTTCAGGCTTGGTGGCCTCGCGGGTCACCATGAAACCGTAGCGGTTGTATTTCTCAGCCGTCTGCGTCATTTTTTCGCTGATGATGGGTTTTATAATGATACTCATTGTTTTTCTTTTTTAAGGTTTATAATTATTCGCCTAACATTTTCTCCAGCTCTTTGAGGCTGCTCTCGCAGAGGATGATATGGCCGGCGTTCAACACGTCGTAGGTGTTGGCGTTCTGGGCGCACATCACGTTGGTGCGTTGCAGGTTGCGTGCGGACAGGAACACGTTCTTGTTGCTTTCAGGCGTGATAAGAAGTGTCTTCTGACCGTCGAGCTTGAGGTTTTTCAGCATCTCGCTGTAAGCTTTGGTCTTGGGAGCCTCGAAGTTGAAGTCTTCCACCACCGTGATCTTACCATCTTTCTGCTTGTAGGTGAAGGCGGAGAAACGGGCAAGTCTCTTCACTTTCTTGTTCAGCTTGAAAGAGTAGTCTCTCGGGTGAGGTCCGAAAACGGTTGCACCGCCACGGATCGTGGGGCTCTTGATGCTACCGGCACGTGCGCCGCCAGTACCTTTCTGGCGTTTCAGTTTGCGGGTGCTACCGGAAACCGTGGAGCGTTCCAGCGTGTCATGCGTGCCTTGTCTTTGGTTGGCCAAATATTGTTTCACGTCAAGCCAGATGGCGTGATCGTTAGGTTCCACATTGAAGATCTGATCATTCAGGGTAACCGTTCTTGCAGTTGAACTGCCGTCTATTTTATATACTGTTAGCTCCATCTTTCAACAATTAAATATGATCCGTTGGCTCCGGGTACTGAACCTTTAACTACTAATAAATTCTTTTCCTTGACAATCTTCAGAATCTGAAGGTTGATGACCTTGACCTTTGCGTTACCCATTTGGCCGGCCATACGCATGCCCTTGAACACGCGGGAAGGGTAGGAGGAAGCACCCATAGAACCGGGAGCTCTCAGACGGTTGTGCTGGCCGTGCGTAGCATCGCCTACACCACCGAATCCGTGACGCTTCACAACGCCCTGGAAACCTTTACCCTTGGAAGTTCCGCTCACGTCCACAAATTCGCCTTCCTCGAAGACGGTGACATCCAGAACCTCACCGAAATTCTTCTTGTGTCCTTCCTCGAAACGGGTGAACTCGTGTAAGATTTTCTTCGGCGTGGTGCCTGCCTTGGCGAAGTGGCCCTTCAAAGGCTTCGTTGTGTTTTTTTCTTTCTTTTCGTCGTAACCCAATTGGATTGCACTGTAGCCGTCTTTCTCGACGGTCTTGACTTGCGTAACCACGCAAGGACCAGCCTCTATCACTGTGCACGGCACGATCTTGCCGGAGGCATCGTAGATGCTAGTCATACCAATTTTTTTTCCTATTAATCCTGACATATTAAATTGATTTATAAAAAATTTAGTGTCTTTTACGCATCGAAGTTAAGCCATTCATTTGTGGTAAATTACTTTGAATGAGTAATTTACCAACACTTCGCGGTTTAAAATTCGAGCCTGCAAATATACACTTTTTCTAATATGCAAGTGCTTATGGTAAAAATAATTATCAACAATTCTTTGGAAAAAGCATTTTCCGGCAGCTTTGCCTGATTTTTTTTATTTTTGCAATTGAATGTAAATGTAGAATGGATTTTTGTTTTTGAAACTGCATTCATAATGAATACCTCATCTTCATCCTCATCAGGCGAAATCACCTCCTCTTTTGAAAACATCTCGGATGTCTTTACATCGTATATTGAGATTCCTTCAGAAGGGTTCAACCGCTTATACAAGGCGCAGCGGTACGGGAAATGGTTTGTGCTGAAGGGACTGAAACCCGAGCACCAGCAAAAGGAAATCTATTGCCAATTGCTCACCAAGGAGTTTGAACTGGGTGTTCAGATGGAGCACCCCAACATCGCCCGTGTCTTCAGCAAGGAGAGCGACACCGTGGCGGGGCCCTGTATTGTGATGGAGTATGTGGACGGCTGCACGCTCAAGGAGTTTCTGAAACATAAACCATCGGGAACCTTGCGGATGAAGATCGCAAAGGAGATCCTGACAGCGATGGCCTATTACCATAGCAAACAGATCGTCCATCGCGACTTGAAGCCCGACAATATCCTCATCACAAACAACGGCCATAATGTCAAGATCATCGACTTCGGGTTAGCCGACAGCGACTATCACGGTATCCTAAAGCAGCCGGCGGGCTCCGACAAGTATGCCGCACCCGAGCAGGTGGCTGGCAACGTACCGCTGGACTGCCGCGCCGACCTATATGCTTTCGGCGTCATCTTCCGGCAGCTTTTCCCGCGCGGTTACGGCGGCATTGTGCGCAAATGTACGCAGCCCAACCGTGAGAAACGTTTCAACAACGCGGAGGCGATTTTGCAAAGATTGCAACTGCGGCAGCGGTTGTTTCCGATTTTCATCCTTGCAGGCTTGCTTTGTGTGGGGATTGGTGCGTGGCTGTTATGGCCCCAAGCACAAAACATACCGACCGAATCCTTTGAGCAACAGGAAACAGGTGTTGCTTCAGTAGAAGACACTTCTTCTGTTATTGTCACGAAACCCATTGAGGTTCAGGTTAATCTTGTTTCTAAAGAAGAGGTGACCAATACAGAAACGACCACCGAGGAGGCGGACAAGACTTCAAACGATATCTATCGGCAAATCCCGACAGAGGCCAGAAAAAATATTGAGCATGCTGTGGACACCCTTTTCCAGCAATTCTGGGACTGGGAGAAGACGACATCATCCCGAGGGCTTTCCCCCATCGAGAAACTGTCGGAATACACCCAGTCCGACTTCTTCAAGAATAATTACGACATCCGGGAACGACACCGGGAGGCGGTGGTCAACGACTTGATGCGCCGTTACCCGCAGTGCGAGTCCGTGCGGGACGAAGCGGCAACCTATTACAACACCCAGTTTGTGAACCGGATGATTGCGGTGAACAACTTAGTGGTCGGATGGCAGAAGGCTGCGCGTTAGTCGCGGAGACAGCGGACAGAGCAACCCTAGGAAGAAGGATGATATTCTACCAAGCAAATAGTGGCATGCGTATCGCGCAAACAAAACGCACATTGGTTAGAAGACCAAATATACGCTTGGCCATTTTGGTGCCTGCAGGGATTTCATTGCCATCGGCGTAGTGTGTGGTACGCAGGTTCTCCCTCATCCAACACTGATTGCCAATCTGCACGATATGGTAGATATTGCCGTCATAATCGGTCACGGTGTCAGCACCGGGGCAGGTCTGGGCGTCAATCAGAATGCTGTCATTTATTGGTGGGTGGTGGTAAAGATTTGCTGTTCCCCATAGGCCGTGCCTACGCTATTGGTGGCGTATGCTCTAACATAATAGGTGGTGCTGGGTATGAGACCGTTCATATTACTGGAAAAACGACCTGTGCCGTTACCGTCGGAGGTGTGGCTGTCTCTTAAGGTAGGATTGGGTGAAGTGTTCCAGCAGACGCCGCGTGAAGTCACAGGAGTGCCACCGCTTCCCGATACAAAACCACCGGTAGAGGCCGATGTAGAGGTGATGTTTTCAATTGTGGCGGTGGTTACCAAGGGTGTTACCGCAATGGAACTGTCCACACCGGAGTCATTGAGAAGGCAGCGGACAGGATGAGCGTAAGCTGTTAAATGAGAGGAATTAATGCCCACGCCACCCCCAATTCCAAATGGGAAAGCGCAAAGATTATCATGTATGACGTTTGAGGTTGAAGACCAAAAGGTACAAACTCTGCCGAAATCAGCAGTAGAGCCAGACCACTGGCCTGCAGGAAGAGCAGAGAAGCCTGTGGCATTGTTGAGCCAGGTATAACAAGCAGGAAAGCAAGAAAATTCATCAATTGAATAGCAAAGCCAGCCGAAAGAAGCCGCCAATGCTCTGGCGATGTTGTTGTTGCCGCAAACATACTGGCTTTGGCTGCTCACGAAATTCATCAGTTGCTCGAATTCCGCTTTGCTCGGCACGTGCCAGCCTGGCGGGCAGATGCCCTGCACTCCGCTCGGATTAGCGTTGCTGCCAGATTCACCGTGCATCGTGGCGGCCCAGTTGTAAAAATAGCCGTAGGTACGCACATTAGTGCTGTTGTTGTTCGGATAATACCGGTAGGCAATGCTGTCGGAGGTTAATGTGCCAACGGAGATGTCGATTCCATCCGTATATTGTGTGGTGCGCAGGTTCTCCTTAGTCCAACACTGTTGCCCGATTTCCACTGTCGGGTAATGGTTGCCGTCATAGTCTGTCACGGAGTCAATGCCGCAGTAGAATGGAGGTATGATGGAGAAATCCATCAATATCCCGTAAGAAACGCCCATCTCTGTCTTGGCATAAGCTTGATAAAAGTAATGGGTGTACACTTGCAAGTTGGAAACTGTGTAGTGGAAATGGCCGCTTCCAGCACCAGCGGAATATTCGACTGCTCTAGACAAGGACGCATTGTCGGCAAACAGGAACCCTCGCTCTGTGACCGGATAGTCAGAATGCTCCACCACGGCGCCGTTCAGCAGGGCCTCTTCAGCGGTGATGACAATTGCGGCCTCCGTAGTCACTGTAGGAAGTGGTAGCCTGAAGGGAATCGGAATCAGCTCTGAACTGTACTGAGCCTTCACTACGGGATTACTTGTAAAATACCTGTCCGCCAAGTGGGCGATTCCCTGATACGACATTGTATCGCCATAGTTGAATGGCATGTTGATGTCGCCTTTTTCATCACTCTTCGGATTCTCTACCGAAAATGAAGCCCCTTTTCCCATATATTCGATGCGGCTCTGTCCGGCGTGGCTGGTGTTGACAATCTTGATTCTCACCGCATCGCCTTCTGTCCGGGCGTTGAGCAGATACGTCTGAGGGGTCTCCAACCAAGCTCTGAATTGATGATTTCCCTGATCGAGTGAACCTTTGTATGATGTGGTCAATTTTCCGTTCAAGTCGTAGATTTCCAGAAGGATACTCGATGCTTTCGGCAGTTGCAAGGCGAAGTCTGTAACACCGTTGAAAGGATTCGGCACGTTTTGGAAAAGTCTCACGTTTTTGCTTTCTTGCTCGTACTCATCAATGCCAGTGACCCCAATGCGGAGAGTTGTGTCGGGGTAGTAGAGCACCTCCTGCCAGCGTTTGGTGATATTCTCCACATTGACACTGTTCAACTGCACATGTTGGCCATATTGGTCCTGCCCGGTGAACCGCAAGGTTACATGATCCTGCGCGCGCAGAAGGAACGGGAAGGCGAGAAAGAATGCCAAAACAGTAAATCAACGTTGTAATATTTTTGCATTAGTCGTATTCATATCAATACTATTTATCAATCTTCGTTCTCCATGCTACATTCTCAATTCATAATCACCCTTACTCCGTTCGACACACTCCTGCCATTACCTTCGAAGGCATCCCGACAGGTTACCCGACAATAGATCGGAAAATAGGTCCACGCGCCCCCACGTAGCACATATTTGTTTCCGGAGTTGTTCATGGGGTTCGTTTGCGGTGTGGCGGGGTACTCTCCGTAGGTGTCCAAACACCATTCCCACAAATTGCCGCTCATGTCGAAGAGCCCCAATTCATTGGGCTGTCTGCCGCCCACAGGGTGCAGCGTGCCGTTGGCATTCTCCTTGTGCCAGGCCACCTCATTGACTGCATTGCTGCCACTGTAACGGTAATGCTGAGATTTGTTGCCGCCCCGTGCGGCGTATTCCCACTGCGCTTCGGTGGGCAACAGGAAGTGAAGCTGTGTCATGGCTCCCAATGTTTCTATGAATCGCAAAGCATCAGCTCTTGACACATTGTAGGCGGGGAAATCATCGCCTCTTCCGTACTGTTCCGGCCAGTCCAGCTCGTAGCCCATAATCGTGCGCCACTCCCGCTGGGAGACCTCGAATTTGCCGATATAGTAGTCGTCCAAGGTGACCTTGTGGACGGGACTCTCGTTATCTTGGGCATCCGCGTCAAAGTTGTTGGATTGGCTGTCAGTATGCTGGGCACCCATCTGGAATGTTCCGCCCTCCACCCGCACCAGATTGGCAACCAAATTTCGGATCACGGTTTTCTGTTCCCCGCTGATGTCCATATCCTCTGACCAATGGATAATGATACCGTTGATATTTTCCACTTTAGTGAAATCGTCATTTTCATAGATGTAGTCGCCCTGCTCAAAGATGGGATCCTTGCCGCAAGAGGCGGCGACAAGACCGACAATGATAAGAAAGACCACCACGAACAACCCCTGGCCACAATGCACCATTCCGCCTGCGACGTTAGGAGCTGGCGGAATCTCAAACATATTATGTAACTGCAACTTCATAACTTCCATTATCAATTATCAATTCCAAAACTGTATCCAATTCCTACGCGAGCGCCCCATGCACATTTCATGTCATTAATTCGGTTCAAGTTGTATGTCATGCCAGTAGCCTCGGCGGAGATAACAAAGCCATGGATGTGGAACATCACGCCGAGCGAGGCTGTGGGACCGTAGTAGGTACGCTTCAAGTAACGGTGCCAGCCTTGGTCGCTCTCGAAGTTGAGAGTGCGGTAACCAAAGCCAGCTCCGATATGGAGGGAGAGCAGTTCGCAAGGACGGATTACCAGTCCCAGCTGGCCACCTATGTAGGTCGTTTTGGAGATACTGGAGAGGGTGTAATGCCCGTTGGGTTGGAAGGAGGAGAACGCGCCTTTGTACTGGAAATTGGTCATCGCGCTGAAATACCAGCCGAGAAACTTCACCGTGCCGACCTTGAAGCCGAAGGACCATTGCGGCATGGAGGTGTAGGCGGTGTTGAGGGTGAAGAAGAAGGTTTGCGGCAGCGAGTCGAGGCGGGCTTTCCTTGCGGTGATTTTCTGCTGGTGTGCCTCTGCTTTCTCTGCGGCGAGCAGGGCTCGTATAGAAACTTTGGCAGAATCGGAGTCCGTCCTCTTGGCGGGTTTGGACGACTGCTCCGCCTTTGCGGTCGTGTCGGCATTCTGGGGCTTGAAGTCGTAGTCCATAGCCAGACGGAAACCGGTGGAGGCGTTGTTGCCACCGAGATAGAAGGAGGGGGTCACATTCGGGAGGAGGCCGGCCTGGACGGCGCACGTCCATTCCGTTTCCGTGGGGAGGCGGTAGTGCATCTTCGTCTTTTGGTTTAGCCAGAAGATAAAAAGCTGCACCTCGTCGTGGGATACGTTGGTCACGGGCAGGTAGTCGTCGGCTTCTCCATCCGTGTAGGTGCCCATGATTTCGTTCCAAAGCCGCCGCGTGACCTTGTGTTTGGCGATGTAGAATCCCTTGACGGAGGTGGTGCCTGTTTGTACGGCCGAAGCGTCGTTCATGGACAGGCAAGACGGCACGAAGCGCATCTCGATGAGGGTGTTGTTGTTGGGGGAGATGTCGTTTTGGGAATAAATGTGTAGCGGTAAAATGGTCAACAAAAGACACATTGCCAGCATCATGCACAATGTTTGCCGTGATGTTGGAACGTCCTTTGCCATGATGAATCGACTTTGTTTTGATTCGGGGATATGAGGATGCAAAGGTACGTTTTTTTTCAATTTACTGTTTGCAGGGCGTTGTAGAGACGCAAAATATTGCGTCCACTTTTTTAATATCTACACAATATTTGATTTTTTACAAAAAATTATTCAAATATTCTTGTAATCTTGGATATCGTTTGGGCGAAGTCAGACACATCCTTCATCATTTTCATCGTATCGTCCAACTCTGCCAGATTCTTTCGCTTCCGTTCTTCTTCCGTCAGGAATGATTCGTCGAAATCGTCGTCGAATTCAAATTCGAAATAATCTGTGTAGTTGGGTTTCCGGAACAAAGATTTTTTCCCGCCCTGTTTTTTGGAGGTGACCATAGCATCCAGCAGCAGTCCGAACTCTTCAGCGTCGAACCCCAATGTTACGGCTTTGCGTGTCAGGATAGTTCGGTCGTGTTCGGAGAGTTCGTCCTTCATTAAGGCGGAGCGCATTAGTGGGCGCAACACCTCAACCCGCGGCATTGTTGATTGATGGCGTTACTGCTTCACCACTTTCCGCACAGCCACCACCTTGCCGTCAGCCACGGCCTTGACAAAATAGATGCCGTTGGACAGTTGGGACATGTCAATCTGTGCCGTTTCTGTGGAGATGCCGTACGGCGTCCGTACCTTATCCACCAATTTTCCATATACGTCATACATGAGGAATTCCGAGATTGGGTTGTCGAAATTGGTGATCTGTACGTTGAGGATGCCTGTGGTGGGGTTCGGATATACCGTCATGGAAGCGGCAAAATCGTAGTCGTCAATGCCGACGGTTATGGTCAGATGCAGTGTGACTACCGAGTCGCAGCCGTTGGCGGAGGTGAGTGTCTGCTCATAGTCGCCGGAAACGCAATAGATTTGCTCGTTCCAAATGTAACAACTGTCGGAAGTCTCAACGGTGAACTCGGAGCTGACGGCGTGGTTGACAGTCAGGTGCAGCGTCACCACAGAATCGCAGCCGTTGGCGCCGGTAAAGGTTAGGGTATGGTCGCCAGACTCGGTGTATGTTTCGCCATTCCATTCGTAACTGTCGCAGGCGGCAACTTGCAGATCCGTTGATACTGGTTGGTTCACAATGAGAGTCATGGTGACTGCGGAGTCACAGCCGGCCGAGGAGGTCAGCGTGACCGTTTGCGTGCCACCTGTTCCAAAGGTGAAGTTGTTCCAGGTGTATGGAAGTTCATTCTGACAAATACTTCTGGTTTCACTTACGTTATAGACAGAATTCAGGATCAGTGTCATGGTAACCACGGAGTCACAGCCGGTCGAGGAGGTCAGCGTGACCGATTGCGTGCCACCTGTACCAAAGGTGAAGTTGTTCCAGGTGTAAGGAAGGTCGTCCGGACAGATGCTTCTGGTTTCACTTACATGATAGACAGGATTCACGATTAGTGTCATGTTTACGATGGAATCGCAGCCGCTGGCGGCTTGTAGCGTAACAGTATGCGTTCCGGCGGAGTCGAAGACGACGTTGTTCCATGTGTAAGGCAGGGCGGTCTCGCATACGGATTCGATGAGGTTGACCACAGATGCCTCGTTGATAGTCAAGTGCAGCGTCACCACGCTGTCGCAACCGCTCGCGTTCGTGAATGTGTGCGTCAGGTTGTCGCAGCTGGCAGTGATATTGGTATGCTCGTACCAGTCGAAACTACCACATGCCGTGACTGTGGTATCGCCAGTGCTACTATAGTTGACCGTCAAGTGCAGGGTGACGACAGAATCGTAACCAGCAACGTTGGTGAAAGTATGCGTGTAGTTACCGGACAGCGTGATACCCGTGTGTTCGTACCAATCGAACGAGTCGCAAGCCACAGCCGAAGTGTCACCCAAAGACGCATGTCCGATTGTCAAGTGCAAGGTGACTACGGAATCGCAGCCAGCGGCATTGACAAAGGTGTGCATGTAATTGCCCGTCTGCGTGATGTTGGCGTGCTCGTACCAGGTGAAAGAATCCTGAGCTGTGGCTGTCGTGTCGCCTGTGCTGCTTTGATTGATGGTCAGGTGCAGCGTCACCACGCTGTCGCAACCGCTCGCGTTCGTGAATGTGTGCGTCAGGTTGTCACAGCTGGCGGTGATATTGGTGTGCTCGTACCAGTCGAAGCTGTCGCAGGCAATAGCCGTAGTGTCGCCAGTGTTGCTGTGGTTGATGGTCAAGTGCAGGGTGACCACACTGTCACAACCGCTTACATTTGTGAATGTGTGCGTCAGGTTGTCGCAACTGGCGGTGATGTTAGTATGCTCGAACCAGTCGAACGAGTCGCAGGCAATGGCGGTGGTGTCGCCCGTGTTGCTATAGTTGACCGTCAAGTGCAGGGTGACGACAGAATCGTAACCGGCGACGTTGGTGAAGGTATGCGTGTAGTTGCCAGACTGCGTGATGCCCGTGTGTTCGTACCAATCGAAACTGTCGCATGCAATGGTCGTGGTGTCACCCATAGAGGCATGTCCGATGGTCAGATGCAAGGTGACGACAGAATCACAGCCGGCTGCATTGACAAAGGTGTGCGTGTAGTTGCCCGTCTGGGTGATGTTTGCGTGTTCGTACCACGTGAAGGAATCCTGAGCCGTGGCTGTCGTGTCGCCCGTGCTGCTGTGGTTGATGGTCAGGTGCAGCGTCACCACGCTGTCGCAACCGCTCGCATTCGTGAACGTGTGCGTCAGATTGTCGCAGCTGGCGGTGATGTTGGTGTGTTCGTACCAGTCGAAGCTGTCACATGCCGTGGCCGTCGTGTCGCCTGCGCTGCTATAGTTGACCGTCAAGTGCAGGGTGACGACAGAATCGTAACCGGCGACGTTGGTGAAGGTGTGCGTGTAGTTGCCGGACAGCGTGATGCCCGTGTGCTCGTACCAATCGAAACTGTCGCACGCAATGGCCGTGGTGTCCCCCATAGAGGCATGCCCGATGGTCAGGTGCAATGTAACCACTGAATCACAACCGGCGGCATTGACGAAGGTATGCATGTAATTGCCCGTCTGTGTAATGTTGGCGTGCTCGTACCATGTGAAAGAATCCTGAGCCGTGGCTGTCGTGTCGCCTGTGCTGCTGTGGTTGATGGTCAGGTGCAAGGTTACAACACTGTCGCAACCGCTCGCGTTCGTGAACGTGTGCGTTAGGTTGTCGCAGCTGGCAGTGATACCGGTATGCTCGTACCAGTCGAAGCTGTCGCAAGCGATGGCCGTCGTGTCACCAATGTTGCTTTGGTTGATGGTTAGGTGCAGCGTCACAACGGAGTCGCAGCCGGTAATAGAGGAGAGTTTAAAGTTGAGAGTTGAGAGAGATGGCATGCCGACATCGAATGTTGTGTCAATCTGGCCGTTTATGTAGTGATATGGAAGTTGGCTTTCACAAATGGATTCGTGTAGATTCGTGATATTCGTGGGGTTAACAACGAGCGTCATGTTTACCACGGAGTCGCAACCATTAGCGGCCTGAAGTGTGAAGGTCTTGGTTTCAGCGGAGTCGAATACTACGTTGTTCCACGTGTAGGGCAGCGCGGTCTCGCAGACGGTATCGTTAAGCGTGATGTTGTAACTCTGTTTAGCTCTCACAGTAAAGTTTCCGCTGGCCACTTCATTCCCATTATTGGATACTGTCACGGAGTAGGTGCCAACGGGAACGGTGATGGATTGGCTGGTCTCGCCAGTGCTCCACAAGTAGTCGGTTCCCATGTTGGTGTTGACATACAAGATGGTAGTCTGGCTCGGACAGATGCTGTCGTCGCCATCAATGAAGAAGTAGGGCGGAATGGTAAAGAAACTTACCTCGTTACTCCACTCACTGGTGCCGTCCGCACCGCAGTTGGCACGGATCTTGACCGTATAGTCCGTCCCTGGTTCGAGTCCGTCCAGCGTGTAGGGGTTTTCGTAGATATAGACGGGATTGGCCTCGTTACCGTTGATGCAGGCTTGCCATGCAGTGGCACTTCCGTTCTCGGTCCAACTCAATGTGGCTCCATATACAGAGACGCTGCTTACGGCTAAATTCGTGGGTGCGGGACAAGTAACAACCGGTGTGGATTCACTGACCATGAACAGACCAGAGATGGTTGCTCCAGCACCGCCGCCGATATAGCCTACAAATTGTTTCTCGGCAGTAGCAGGGTTGACCAAGTAAATTCCGTTATCACCTGAGGATTCCAACTGTCCCATAAGCAATTCGCCAGTATTCATATCAAAGGCTATAACGGGCATAGTGGAGGAAAATCCCAGGTCTCCAACGGGAGTGGTGGTGGCATTGGTCAGGTTCACCTGACAGAGGTTTCCTGTCATCAAGTCCGTACAATAGGCGTTGCCATTGTTATCTATGGCAATAGAAAACGCGTAGTTGTTGAATGTGCCAATCTCTGTGACATCGTTGATACTTGACGGGGCAAAACTCTTCAATTTCACAGTTTGGCTGGGGGTATAAAGAATATAGTAGATACGTCCGTCAACAGGATTGTATGACATGGAGGCGATGTTGTTGTTGCCATCAAAATTGGTTGCCACCGTCTCATAAGCACCCATTGTCTTGGTGTTGTTGTCGAGCGGGGCTTTGTAAAGGGTGGTGTTGTCATCGTCGAAGAACCATACTTCGCCGTTGGCGTAAGTGGCAGCCAATACATTCGGGATAACGTTTGAGGCTGCTGACGCATTGGCGGGATCTTGTGCCGAGAAACTGACAAATTTATTCAGTAAATCGGTGTTGTTAGGACAAGATTGTACGTGTGCGTACCAATTGCCAGTGGATTGGACTTGGGCGAAAGAGGCGGGAGTGCTCCAGAAACTGTAGTCGCTACCGCAGTTGGCACGCACCTTTACGTTGTGGAAAACAGTGGAATCAAGTCCAGATAGGGTATAGGGATTCGTGTTAACACTGATGGGATTGGCTTCGTCGCCGTCAAGGCAAATCTGCCACGATGTGGCGCTGCCATTCTCCGTCCAACTCACCGTAACCGTTCCTCCGCTAAAGTTGGAGACGGCAATGTTGTCCGGCGTGGGACAAGGACTGCTGGTACAGTTTACCATATATGTGACAGGGGTGAGAAAGGCACCCACTCCATTGAGAATCTGTACTCCGTTAGCGTCATATACTCTGTAGGAGATTTCATTAGGATCGTAACCGCTCACCCATTCAAACTTGATTTCGCGGCCGTCGCACACGAAGAGAGAACCGGAGGCGGAGTCCCCGTATTGGATAGTCCAGGTGTCCAGAACTATATTGCTGGTGACATCCACCACGTTGATGGCGTTGCCGGTCCAGCCGTCACCGTAAGAGTCTCCTAACTTATAGGTGATTTCGCACTGGTTTTCAATTGGGCAGGAATTAGTGAAGAAGCTGATGACGTTCCAGTAGCTTTCGCCGTCAGCACCGCAGTCGGCTTTTACCCGAACGTGGTATTCGGTTTCAGAGGTGAGGCCGGTGAGGAGGTA
>Ga0265299_10001318_pt1 | contig 28661 bp, 27 predicted proteins | sample AusTroGonzalo_MG_4_FD_193485 | JGI IMG/M metagenome (GOLD analysis project Ga0265299, IMG submission 193485) | Bovine rumen microbial communities from tropical cattle in Woodstock, Queensland, Australia - Gonzalo_02 | ecosystem: Host-associated > Mammals > Digestive system > Stomach > Rumen ... | reverse complement strand
GGTGTCGACCCGGAGTTCCAGGTGGCGAACATCGCCGCGCTCCGCGCCAAATGGACCGATGCCCTTGACCCGAACAATTCCCACTTCGGCCACGACGTCTACAAACTCACCGGCAACGTGATTGTCACCGGCATCAACAACAGCTACCGTCATCAAATCTTCATCCAAGATGCTACCGGAGCCATCGTCATTGACGATCCCAACAACAAGATTGTCAGCGCATTGGAAAGCGGCGATGAGATCACCGGTATTTATGGCACCCTCACCGACTATTACGGTTTGCTGCAGTTCGCCGTCACGGAGGAGTTCAACGCCCCCGCCATCTCCATCTACAATGACGTCACCCCGCTGACCGTCACAGTTGCTGAGATGCAAGATGTGGACTACATGAACGCCCACCAAAGCGAACTCATTCGCATGGAAGGGGTCTCTTTCAATGAGACGGGCACCTTTGCCAACGGCACGAAATACACGCTGACGCAGAACGGTGTCACCGGCACGGGCGTGTGGATCCATTTCTACAACGTGGCGGGTCTCACCGGCGAAGCCATCCCCGTAGGTCCGACCAACCTTACCGGCGTGAACAAAATCTCCTACAGCCAATACTATCTGATTCCGCGCACCGGCGCTGACATCGGCACCGGCCTGACGCAGTATCTCACGGAGAACGACGTGGTGGTCTACCCGAATCCCGTCGCCGACCAGCTGACCGTCACCCTCCGCACCGACGCCTTCCGTGTGAGCGAAATGGCCATTTACGACCTCAGCGGCAAGCTTGTGATGGCACAGCCCGTCGAGGATAATCAAATCAGCGTGAACGCCACCCGCCTCGCCTCTGGCAACTACTTCCTGCGCCTGAGCGACGACAAGAACAGCGTCACCACGAAGTTCGTGAAGAGGTAAGACTTGAGACTTAGGACTTAAGTCTTGAAACTTGAAACTTGAAACTTGAAACTTAAGAAAAAGCCGCGTGTATCGGAGGATGCACGCGGCTTCTTGTATCCGTCTTTCTGAAGATGATTACCTCTCAAAGGCAAAAACTTCTTCTAAGCTGTTATTCTGAAATACATCGGAACAGAAGATGAGATTCGGGAAAAGCGGGAGGTTGTGGCGGCGGCCTTCGGAAAGGTCGGTTCCCGTAACCTGCTGATAGAGAAAACAAACCAATTCGGTACAATAGAACGCGGTACTGTCCTCCGTGTTGAAGAGGTCGTCGAAAAGGGGGTGGCGGTCGTGATAGAGCGCAAGCCCTCGATGGAGCAGCGCCAAGGTGTCGGCCGGGGTGATGGGATAGCGGTACACGCCCCCTTTCACGGCGCGGTCGCTACGGAAAAAGGTGCCGATGGGTTCGAGCTTCACGCTGTCCTCCTCCTGCTTCGTCGCCCGCTCGCTAGGCACGGCATGCAAGACGTACCAGCCGTCGCCGTTCCAGACCACCATGCCCACATGCGTATAAAGACTGCTGCGGTCAAGCGTGGTCACCGCACGGCTCTCTCGGCTCTCGCCCTCACGGAAGGCGAGGTCGCCACTCTGCAGGCAAACGGTATCAGGCAGCACGTAATCCTCGGCCGGAGCTTCCCGACTACAACCGACGAGCATCAGCGAAAGGCAAAAGAAAAAGGCAGAGGCAACCCAAAGGTTCCCTCTACCTTTATTCACAAAAAGGAGTTTGTCAGGCATGGATTTTCCACTTGCCGTCCACCTTCACCAGTTTCATTTCGTTGGTACTTTCATCAGGCTCTTCAGTGAAAGAAGAGGCCAAGGTGCTTTTCACTTCCACCGTGGCACTGTTTCCATCCTCGGAAATCTTTTCAGAAAGAATCTCGAAATCAACAACTTTAATGTCGAATTCCTTGTATTTCGCAATCTGTTTCTGGATGGTTTCCTGGTCGGTGATGTCCGTGTAGGAGAGCGCTTTCTCGTAATCACCGGCCTGAAGTGCTTTGTAATAAGCCTTGACCGTGTCAGACGGGGAGGAGGACTTGCAGGAAGTCAAGCCGAATACGGCGACAACCGCGCAGAGAATAACGATTAACTTTTTCATAACGTTTGTATTTAATGAACACTAAATGGGTTTTACTTTGACTTTGACCTTTGACTTTTATTTCGGGAGGAATCCGGCGTGGAAGGTGTAGGGCAGCAGATGGGCGACGCTCTGGAAGTGGTAGATGGGGCCTTCCTGACCGGCAAGGATGACCTCCATCGGATGACCGAACTTCTGCTCGTATTCGAAAAGCACCTGCCGACAGCTCCCGCAGGGGGAGACGGGCTCCTTGAGGGGTTCGTCAGGGTTGATGGCGGTGATGGCAATTTTGTTGAACGGCACCTCGGGATACATGGCCGAGGCGGCGAAAGCAGCGGTGCGCTCAGCACAGAGACCGCAAGGATAGACCGCATTCTCCTGGTTGCACCCCGTAACCACCTGTCCGTTGTTCATCAGGACGGCCGCGCCGACCTGGAAGTGGGAATACTTCGCATAGGCACGGGTGGCGGCCTCCTCGGCGTGGCGCAACAGCTCGCGCAAGTCGTCGGGCAGCTCCTCGCGACCGTCATACACGCGCATCTGGGTTTCCAATGTAATCGTCTTCATACAATATAATTAAAAACGCCGCAAATATAGCATTTTTTACAACCGACTCAAATCCGATAAAAAAAAATCGTACTTTCGCCGCCGCTTTCAAGATTCAAGATTCAAGATTCAGGTTTCAGGTTGGCAACAAACAAATAAACATAAAATATGAAAAAAGTACTGTTATCCGCCATTTTCATGGCGTTTGCCGTCTGCATGATGGCGCAAAGCGTGGCTCTTTGTGAGCCTTTCTCCAACACTTGGATGCGTAGACCCATGGTTTACGGCACACCCGTCGGGCAGGACGGGGAAAACCTCTATTTCTTCCTCAGCCCGCGCACCAACGACTCTTTCAAGCCCAAAACATGGACCGACCATCTCTTTATTATTGACAAGAGCACCATGCAGCGGACCGACATCCCCATCACCGTTGCCACGAAGTACAACTTCTTGGGCGGCATCACCTCCGACAACAGCGTCATCGGGCTTTACTACAGCTTGAACAACAAGGGTGCCCAAGTGACCTTCACCATCGCCGAAGTAGACAAATCGTCCAAAGGGATGACCTTAGACGACAGAAATTCCATCAGCACCACCGCCAACTCGAGATACTGGCCCGACTACAAATGTGCCACTTCTCCGGACGGCAAATTGCTTGCCGCCATGGTGATGGTCACCGGAAAGGACAGACAGTTGGAGAACCTCTTCGCCGTGGTGGTGAATGACGAAGGGGAATTCGTTTGGAGCGGCCAAGTCACCCCTGATTTCGGCGGCAAGACATTCTCCTTGGGCAATCTCACCGTTGACAACGAGGGAACCCTCTACATTCCGGCCTACACCTGCCAGATGAGCGGCAAGAACATCTCCGACGACCATTTCATGATCATCAAGACGAACAGCGACGGCACAGAATCCTACGACAAGGCAGTCAGCTTCGGCACGCCGCAGAATTTCACCGCCAAGATACTCTCGGACGGCAGAGTGGTCGTGGGCGGCTATTACACGGATTCCAAGATTAACACCTCCACGCAGTCAAGCGGCTATTTCTTCTACAAGTTCGACACCCAGTCAGAAAACATCACCGACGTGCAGAGCTTCAAGTTCAGCAACGGTTATGTGGAGGCGGAAGTGTGGACGCGTTTCGCCACCGAACTCGGCAACCAGCAATACGCCATCAGCGCCGACGACATCTACGAGCTGGCTAACGGCAGCCTCGTGCTATGCGGCGAGCACCGCTTCGTCAAGGAAATCTACAACGCCCAGATGAACAGCACCACCTACCAGATGCTCACCAAGAACATCCTGGTTTCCACGTTGCTGCCCAACGGCACCTCCCATTTCACCATGATTGAGAAACAGCAGTCCTTCGCCTCGTTCTTGAGCCCCGGCGACGACTGGACCCCGGCGAGCGTCTCCTATTCCGCCTTCGCGCAAGGCGACGACCTGTACTTCCTCTTCAACGACGACCCCAAAAACATCCCCTACCCCGGCAAAGGTGTCGTCTATTGTCCCGGCGGCCTGTCATTCAAGAAGAAATGGGAGAGTGTGTTGATGAAGCTCACCCCTGACCAGAAGCTCACCCAGCGCGTGCTCCCCGACCCCAACCAACTGCTGCGTGTCGTGGAGTTCACCGACGGCGAATCCTTTTACGCCTCCGGCATCGGCAAGAGCGAGTTCTTCATGACGAAATACGCCATCGAGGAGTAAGCTGTATATAATAAGCAGTTACGGGGAACTCGAAAGGGTTCCCCGTTTTATTATCGTTTCATGTTCGCGACCATCTTGTAGAATTCACTGTCGCGCATCCATTTCATGACATTCTCTTTGTTGTAGTCTGTGCTGTTGAATGGTCGAAAAGGATAACGGATTTCAACGCCAAGCCACTGGATACAGTAACGTTCGTAATCGCCATAACTTGAGGTAAAGGTCTTCAAATAGACATTGTCAATGGCCTTGTCCAGTTTTTCAGGTAATTCGCGCTTGCCGTTCAGCAACTTCTTCAATTCGTCGATGATTTTCGAGTTGTCAGCCAAACCGGTATTGAAGACTTCGGGGAGAAGTTTCTCAATGGCTTTGTCGGGCTGGCCGAGCTTCTGATATATCTCGGCGTAGCGCAAGGCGGTGCGGATGTCGTTCTCGGCGTAGGCGTTGCCACAATCGCTCAGAAAGGGATACACCGTGTCGGAAAGGGCCAGGTAATGCAAAGCGGAATCGTATCGTCGCAACTCGTAATAGCAGTCACTGATTTGGCAAGCAGCCCAGTGGCAATAATTGGCGTATGGGGATGCCATAATGTCCCTGCCCAACGGTTCCCGCTCGTCTTGGTCTCCATTCAAGATTAACGTGAACACTTTTATTGCCTTCTTGTATTTTTTCTGTAGCAAACAGATATATCCGGCATTGTTCAACGCCCTCGGATACAATTCGTTGCGGGGATGATTCTCCACGATGTAGAGATAGCAGGCCAACGCCTTGTCCAATTGGTCTTCCTCAAAATAATCGTGCGCCTCCTGGAAATAGTCGGAAGGCATCTTCTGCCCAAAAGCGACAACGCTAAACGAGAGCAGCAATAACAGTGTTAGTCTGGTTTTCATAATGTTAGAATAAATTGACAAATGGAACGATTCCGCATCCCATAAAAAACAACCTGTCGGCCATCAAAACAGCCTTTTTCCGAGAAAATCCTGTCAACATCATGTAACGTTCCGAGAATTTTGCCGTTCACGACAACCTGATACTCTTTCTCACCAATCATCTGGACAGCAAAATAACCATATTCATTGAAAACACCCTCTATGATTCCACCCGGCTTCGGTTCATTCCAAGAATAATATTTAAATGCCGGCAACAGCGGCTCCGACAGCTGACCGTCATGCACAAAATAGCTGTTTTCCCCATAATTCAGACAAAACAACGAATGTCCATTTTCCGGTCTTTTATTAATATACAAACGAGGCAACACATCTTCCCATTGAAGGATTTCAAACGGTTCTGAATTAGGATTCGGTTTGAGAATCAACGTGTTATCCCGATATACATAAACCGAATCATCCTTTTTGAAATAATATAACGAACTGCCCTGCGGTGTGATATGCAACGGCGTCGCCCGTACACCGTATTTGGAAAGCGGTTCACCCACAACATAGCCATCAACCACTTTATACAGGTAATAATTCTTCAGGCCAAAGTAGGCAAAATGACCGTTTGTATCCATCGTCGGACAGAAAATCTCCTTAAAATCAATAGGATAGCTCACTCCGTTTACATTCAAATAGCGTTGTTTGTCCTGTCTGAAAGAGTAGAAGGCATTCTTGCTGTCCAGGAGCGTGATATGGCGAATGGATTCAATGCCTTTATGCAGCCGCCCGTTCAACACAATATAGTCGGGACCGGTATCGTCACCCGAGAAATAGTAGGCGCCACTTTCCGTCTGCGCAAATTCCCAAGTGGTTCTGACATAGTCGAATGACGTATCCTGCGTATGGATGAAGAACATATAGTCATATTTCCCGACCGGCTCCTCCGGTCGAAAGCCCTTGGCGTAAACATACTCCCCTTTGTCATTGATGGACAAGGTATTGAAGCGAAAATCGGAGCTGTCGATGGGCTGACCGTTCACGTAGAGCACAAAACGGTTATCCTTCTCCAGATAATAGATCATGTTACCGTTATCACTGAAATCCGCCCACTCTTCATCGCTCAATTTGAACTGTTTGATTGTCTCGAGAGGCGAAGAATAGACCAGCTGCCCGTCAAGATAGAAAAAGGCGGTGTCGCCACGGAGAGAAGTGACGGCCAAATGTTGACGAGTGTCTCCCGAACGATACCCTTGCACCTTCCCGGCTATCGGGCCATAGATGTTCGTCCCAAATGCATTCATGACATACATGACATAATGGGGATCTAACTCCTCTTGGTCGCACGGACGCAGATAGCGGCTGCTACCATGTTTGGAATAGACACCTCCTGCACTACAGAGGTCGCTTATCGGGGCTTTATTCGCAACTGCGACACTTTTCCCGTCCTTTTTCACATAGAAGAAATAGTTCCCTTCGCGGTCAAACGAAAAAGAATGACCATAATTTTCAATTTCATACGTTTCAGATGTGTCAGCCCACAGAATCCTTTCCGTGAGGGTCTGACCGTGCAAGACCAGTGCAGCTAGCGCAAGAAGGAGCAGCAAAGACTTTTTCATAACCCGTGGATTAATTGACAACGATGCCGCGAAGATACAAAATTATTTTTTGTACTTTTGCGCTTTCATAAAATAAGCATCATTATGTCCAGTTTTAAAGATTTGATTAATTCCGCCGCATATAAGGCGTTTATGAAGAAGCTGCTGATTTATGCACTGATTGTCTTCGGGTTAGGCATTGTCTTTCTGTTATGCAAATTGCCCGGTGGCAACGTAATGACCATGACCGGCGGCGGCACCCTCATTGTATGGATGGTGTTCTTCGCCATCGGAAAAATCGTTGACAATAATTCATAATCTGTTCGATATTACACCCAAATCTTAAGACTTAAGACTTTAAACTTGAAACCTGAATCTTGAATCTTGAATCTTGAAACCTGAAACTATGCACCAATACCTCTCCCTCCCCTCCCCCTGCTACATCCTCTCCGAAGAGGCTCTGTTAGCGAACTTGCAGCTGCTGGACCTCGTGCAGAAAGAGGCCGGCGTGCGCATCATCTGCGCCCTGAAAGGCTACGCCTTCTGGCCGTCGTTCCCGCTCATCCGGGAATACCTCAGCGGCGCGACCGCCAGCTCCGTGAACGAGGCGCGGCTCATCGCTGAGGAGATGGGCTGCGAGGCACACACCTACGCGCCCGTCTATACCGACCAGGATTTCGAACAGCTGCTGATGTACAGCAGTCACCTGACGTTCAACTCGTTGACGCAGTACGAGCGGTTCCGCGCACAGGCCGCCGCCTTCCCCAAGAAGGTGAGCCTCGGTCTGCGCATCAACCCCGAATATTCGGAAATCGAGACCGACCTCTACAACCCCGCCGTGCCGGGTTCGCGTTTGGGTATCCTGCGCGACGACATGCCCGACACGCTGCCCGAAGGCATTGAGGGACTGCACTTCCACGTGCTCTGCGAGAACGACAGCTACGCCCTCGAACGCTGTTTGAAGGCCACGGAGGAGAAATTCTCCGACCTCATCAAGCAGTGCAAGTGGTTCAACATGGGCGGCGGTCACCATATCACCCGCGCCGACTACGACATCCCGCACCTCATCGGGCTGCTGCAGGATTTCCGCAGCCGCTACCCGAACCTCGAGGAGGTGATCCTCGAACCGGGCGAGGCCGTGGGCTGGCAGACCGGCGTGCTGACCTCCACCGTGGAGGACATCGTGGAGAACAAGGGCATCAAGATCGCGATGCTCAACGTCTCCTTCGCCTGCCACATGCCCGACTGTTTGGAAATGCCCTACAAACCAACAGTGCTCGGCGCCACCGAACCCGACGAAAACAGCAAGCACGTCTATCGTTTGGGCGGATGCTCCTGTCTGGCCGGCGACTTCATCGGCATGGGCGACTTCGCCTTCCCCGAACCGCTGGAGCTCGGCGACCGCATCGTTTTCGACGACATGATCCACTACACGATGGTGAAGACCACCTTCTTCAACGGGGTGGCGCACCCCGCCATCGGGGTCATCCACGCGGACGGCAACTTCGAGATGTTGGCGCAACCCGGGGACTATGCCTCGTACAAAGCCAAATTGGGATAACGATGGCTTACACGCTGAAAGTTCGCGGTGAAGGTTCGCAGCAGGAGGTTTTCGACCCCGTGCGGCAGAAGTGGGTCGTGATGACCCCCGAGGAGCGCGTGCGGCAAGTCTTTATCCTCTACCTGCTGAACGTCAAGGGGTTCCCGCTGTCGCACCTCTCCGTCGAGCACGCCGTGACCGTCAACGGGATGACCCAGCGCTACGACCTCGTGGTCTTCGACGACGCGCTTCAACCGTACATGGTGGTCGAGTGCAAGGCCCCTCACGTGAAGCTCACGCAGAAGGTCGTGGCGCAGGCCGGCCGCTACAACAGCATCTTGAAAGCGCCGTTGCTGTGCGTCACAAACGGGGTGGAACAGAGAATATTTCGGATTGATTTTGAGAGCGGGAAAATTGTACGATTAGATGGTTAAGAATTTTTGCGGAAAACATGCGGAAGGGCGGAAAGGTGCGGAAATCGTTTTCATCTCAACACCTTCACGGGAATCCGCTGCCTAACGTAATGTGCGGGCGGTTCTGTGTCAGGGTAAAGTTCCCACGCGGGCATTTCCAAAAAGACGCGGAACAACTTCTCATATTCGCGTTTGTCTTCCACACCAAACACGTCAAAGTTCAAAAACAGATCAAAGAACTCCCCAGACGTGTTGAATTCCAACGAAAAGACAGTCTCTTTTGATTTGTCCCGCAGCTGACCGGAAACTTTCTTGCGCAGCCATCCTCTGAGTTCGGGATCCTTTTTCAACTGCTTGCGCAGATAGGACTTTAGGGTTCCCTGACTTGACGGAAACCGCCAAACGCTGTCGTTAAGTTCCGACCAAATCGTCACATCTCCCCGACTGTATTCGGGAGGTTCCCATTCTATAACCACCGTATCCGCAGCAGACGTGGAACTGCTGTCGTACGGCGGCACTATGCCCGCCAAACGATAGGTATCGCAGGTTTTCGGTCGTTCTGGATAATCGGGGTTGTTTTGGTCAGCGGTTTGGGGAAATCCGTTCGCAGAATTGTTAGTCTCGGGTGTCTGCGCCATCGCGGGCATCATCGCCGCCACCGCGATGCCCGCCACTGCCACAACCTTGCCGAGACTCTTTCGTTTGGAGAGCTCGCTTTCGAGGTATCGCACCTCGCTCTCGCAGTAGGGGCACGTGCCCGCGCAGTCGCCTTTATGCGTGCACTCGCGCTCAGGCAACGAGATGCCGTTGGCGTCGGCGATCATCCGCCGCACCTCCTTCAGGACTTTGCATGTGGTTTTGCCTCGGGACATTGTTCGGGAATTAGAGAGTGCGAAAATACACTTTTTTCATTGCGGAAATGTGCGGAAAGGCGGAAATGTGCGGAAACGTGATTTTTTTCGCATCGTTTCAGCCTTTCCGCACTTTTCGCAATCCATTTTTTTGTATTTTCGCACTTTCTTTCAAACAAAATCCGCTATGAACAAGAAAATCCTCCGATATATCTTCATTTGTGTTGCTGTCTTCGCGATTTCCGCCGGGTTTGACCTGATCGCTGGCGGCAAAACGACAGAAGTCGCCCTCAAAAAAGCAGCCTTTTACAGCATCTCTTTCACCATTCTATGGGGCTTGATTGTGGAACGCACCCGCAAGAATCGGGAAGAAGAAGCTGATGACAACGAGGAAATTACAAACCCAACAGACGATTCTGAAACCAACACTGTCGAGAAGATGGTGGAGCGGTATGGCGAGCCGGATGCGACAATCGTCACCGACGGCACAAAGGGGATGGCACCCGACAGTACCGTGCTGGTCTATGACCACGGCGGCAGCGACGGCAACGGATTCTTGGTCTATGACGGCCTCGCCATCGACAAATCAAGCATTACCGAGCTCACTTTCCACCGCGAGGAGAGATCCCCTTACGGGGCCCACAATTACACCTTTCCAGAGCTTTTCGAGATTGTACTCAACACCACCGACGACAATCACCCGAAAGTGTTCGTCAATGCCGGCCACGACTTGGAGCTGGCAAAAGAGACGATGTTGGAAATACGGAAGCATCTTGACTGAAACATAATCCTGTAAAAAAACAGCAATTACCGCAAATCCCGCAGCCGGACAGTGACGATGGAAGATACCGATTTGCCGTCGGAGACCGTGGCGGGCTTCCATTCCGTGCCGGAGATCACCGCGATGACTCTTGCACGGAAAGCCTCGTCTCTCGGTTCATAAACCTCCGGCATGTTCAGTATGTTCACCAGTGATACGGTACCGTCCTCCTCCACGAAGAAGCGAATTTCAACCGAGTCAACACGCGGTTCCTGCATATACATCTGGAACTGTTTCAGACGTTCGCCTAACCAATCCTCGAACTTGCCTTCTGTGAAAACGGCCGGTGTAAAACCCGGGATCGACTCGGGAGCGGTTCTTTGTTTTTCGTTGAAGATCCAGTTTTGAAACCCCAGATCATCTACCAGGCCAATCACAACTTCGTCATTTTCCGTTTTATGCTTATCCCCATCCATTTCGGGCAGAAGACCTTCATCGAAGATAATCTCCTTTTGGGCCGTATCGTGCCTTGATTCATCTACGTCGAGTGCAATTCCCCGCAACTGCAGCGTATCGCAATTCTTCTGCCGATTCTCTTTCTTCGACTTATTCTTTGCGGGATTACGAGTCTCCGGCTTGCCATTGTCATCCACAACAACAGCCCCCATCCAAGAAAGAGCTTCCGTTATCCCCCGGCCAGAAGTCTTGCTGGGGTTGTTCGCGGAATCGGTACTCACAGGCTCGGAGGTCGCGCAACCAGCCATCGTCACCGCCGAGAGGGCAATTCCCGCCACTGCCACAGCCTTGCCGAGACTCTTGCGCTTGGAGAGCTCGCGTTCGAGATAGCGCACCTCCGACTCGCAGTAGGGGCACGTTCCCGCGCAGTCGCCCGTATGTGTGCACTCGCGCTCGGGTAACGGGATGCCGTTGGCGTCGGCGACCTTCCGCCGCACCTCCTTCAGAACCTTGCATGTGGTTTTGCCTCGGGACATTGTTCGGGAATTAGAGAGTGCGAAAATACAAAAATTACACTAACCGCACCTGCTTCAACGTATCTGCAAATCTGCTGATGCCATCCTGAATGCGCTGAACAGTCTTGGCCGTTGGGCGGCTCTTCCCCGTGGCATAATGGCTGAGTTGGTGGCGGTTGATGCCTGTGATGGTCTGTAAATCCGCCAGGTTCAACCGACCGTTGATATAATGCAGGAAGCTGGCCGTGTCGAACTTGTACTCAAACGACATTTCCGGCAATGTGGGAAGCATCACCTTGGCCTCGCTGTAGGAGTTCCGCAAGTCCGACATGGTTTCCTCCACTGTCTTCCCCATTCCGATGAAACCCACTTTATGGTTATGATGCGGCACCGCGGTAAACGTGCCGTCGTCGTTTCTCTCTATGATTACCATTATCTTTTCCATATATCAATTCTTTTGGCTATCTGAATTTAACTCCCGACTGGTCTTTCACATATCGCAACAATTCCTTTCCTACATCAGCCGTCATGTGGCGCGGCACTTGGAAACGCTGTTCTGTTATCGGGCTCCACCACCATTCATGGTTCTTGCCATCAGATTCGTAGTAACATCCTGCCGCTCGCAATTTCCTTTTCAATTCGGTTATTTTCATCGTTTTACTTTGTTTAAACAGATGCCGCAAAAATACACAAATGGATATTGACACAAATACCTTTTTGTATATTTTTATCAACAGGGTTATCAACAGTAAAAAAAAGTCATTGTGAAATGAAGTGCTGGTAGACGCAATATGTAAACAGCTCGGAATCCCCAAAAAGCGTTAACCGTATGGCATCTCCTACCGCAAATATCGATAAGTAAACTCTTTAACTTGCATTTCTACCGGTTGTGGTCCTTCTGAGCCAAGCTGCCAAGGCGGCATATTTTTAAGAATCTGAAAAAAAGCTGCATTCATTCGTTCATCATTCTCATCTAACAGCAAAAACCTCAAATCCACATCCACAACTTCTCCTTTCGGATTAATTGTCAGCTGGAACCAGTTCGGATTATCCTGTCCTGAGGAGGAACGCCTTTTCTGCCTCTTCTTTGTTCTAATCCATTCTCTCAACTCCGGGTTTGCTTTCAGCTGTCTATGCAAATAGGACTTAAATGTTCCGTACGCAGAAGGAAACTCCCAAAAAGGCCCAATTTTATGGGGCTGATAGGGTGCAACCATACCATCTGGGGCAAAATCGGGCACATCATATTCAATCAAAACCGTATCCGCAGAAGCCGTGGAACTGCTATCGCTTTGTGGCACGATGCCGGGCATCGGGAACGTATCGCAAGTTTTCGACCGTGCCACATTCTCCGGGCCATTCTGGTCAGCGGTTTTAACGGGGCCGTTCGCAGGATTGTTGTTCTCGGGTGTCTGCGCCATCGCGGGCATCACCGCCGCCACCGCGATCCCCGCCACCGCCACGGCCTTGCCGAGGTTCTTGCGCTTGGAAAGCTCGCGTTCAAGATAGCGAACCTCGCTCTCGCAGTAAGGACATGTGCCCGCGCAGTCGCCCGTATGCGTACACTCGCGTTCGGGCAACGGAATGCCGTTGGCGTTGGCAATCTTCCGCCGCACCTCTTTTAGGAACTTGCATGTGGTTTTGCCTCGGGACATTGCTCGGGATTATTTGAGAGTGCGAAAATACAAAAAACATCCACACGGAGAAAAAGAAAAAAATGTTATTTTTGCGCTCTTAAAATATTTGTAATGAAAAGCAAAAATATGGACTACACAGCCATTATAAAAAAGACCAAAAGCGGGCGTTACATAGCCCAGTGCGAGCAGCTACCTGCGGCCCTTACCCAAGGCGACACGGAGGAGGAAGCACTGGAGAACCTTCAGGACGCCATTGATCTCATCTTGAAAACAGAAGAGGAAGAAAAAGAAAAAACATCAAAAGGAAACAAGTTCATTCAAAGGAAAATAGCCATACTGTGAAAAGAAAAGTACTCATCAATCATCTGAAAGCAAACAAGTGTGAATTTCTAAACCACGGCAAAAAACACGACGTTTATATTAACACGGTAACAAAAGTGAAAACAACCATCCCGAGGCACGCAGACATCGACGAGGAACTGGCGGACGCGATATGCAAACAGCTCGGAATCCCGAAAAAGCGTTAATCATGTAGCATGAAAACACCTCAAACAATACCCGCAATGAAGAACACCGCTCTCCAACACATCCTCGTCTGCATCATCGCAGCGCTTACCCTTTCCGGCGCAGCACAGACCCCTTCGGTGACCCGGGCCGGCGACGGACTGCAAATCTCCGTTACACCCGACACGCGCATGACCGGACGTTCGAACCACTGCGAGGTGCTGATGTGCATACAGGTGGTGCGCAGTAACGGCACGGAAGAAACGGAACTCAACTCCCTGACTGTAAACCTACAAGGCACTGAATCGGGAGATCTCCGCATATTGCAAATCATCGCAACAGGAAGTTCCCCGAACCCCAAAGATATCGGTCCGCAGAGCGTCAATCAGGAGAACACCACCTACGACCCCGTCCCTGAATCCCGTTCCCATACCCTCCTGACAGTACTCGTTCGCGACCTGGAGCCTTCCCTTTCCGAAGACATCCACATCCCGCTGCACTATCGCCTCACAGCGGACACCTCCTACCTCTGGATCACCGCCGACATCTCCGACACGGCCAAGGAAGGCAATCGTATCTGTTTAACATTAAAACAATTACAAACGAATAAAGAAGCCTATCCTGTAGATATACACACCGAAAGAGAGATTCTACTGCGCCGAAGAGTGCTCTATTGCCCCGGCGACTTCGATTCCAAGTTCTTCCGCATTCCCGCCATTATCACCGCCAAGGACGGCACCCTTGTGACCGCCACCGACCGACGGAAATACAACAACAACGACCTGCCCGAGGACATTGACATTATTCTCAACTACAGCAGCAGCGGCGGGCAATTCTGGGGTGGGCCAGCTTTTCTGGCCCTTGGCAGAGGCGTGGGGAAAGGTTTCGGCGACTGCGCGCTTGCGCACACCCGTGACGAAGGCGGACTCATCGTCGTCTATGCGGGCGGTGTCGGATTCTGGCAATCGACCCCGGACGAGCCGCTCCGCATCTACTGCCGCCGCAGCACGGACAACTGCCGCAGCTGGTCTCCCGCACGCGACATCACTCACTACCTCTACGGTCCCGATTGTCAAGACACGGCGCGCCGCAAGTGGCGCGGGGCGTTCTGCGCCTCGGGCAACGGATTGCTCACTTCCACCGGCCGCATTCTATTCGTGGCTGCGGTCCGAGAAGGCGAGGCCTGGTCGGCAAACGACTACGTCCTCTACTCCGACGACAACGGCGAGACTTGGCACTGCTCGCAACGCGCCTGCGTGGGCGGCGACGAGGCCAAAGTCGTGGAACTCCGCGACGGCCGCATCCTGATGAGTATCCGGCACCAAGGCGAACGGTGGTTCAATATCTCCGAGGACGGCGGTATCACCTGGCGCGACACAGTCTTCGCCGGAGAGTATTTGAACGCACCCGCCTGCAACGGCGACATCATCCGCTACGATCTTGAGGACAACACCGACATACTGCTTCACTCGCTTCCGTTAGGTGACAAAAGAAAGAATGTGGCGGTGATGATCAGTTTTGACGATGGGAAATCGTGGCCCCTCGGGAAGGTAATCGTACCCTATAACGCGGCATACTCATCCCTTTGCATCCTCCCCGACGGCACCATCGGGATGTACGTGGAAGAGGACCCGAACGGCGGCGACAGCTACGAAATGGTGTTTTACAATTTCACCCTTGACTGGTTAGAAGGAAAGACTTCCTAAATCCGAAACGGCTATTGGTGAATCCGTTATGGGGCGGTAATGTGGGGAATCACGAAGAGGCGTACCCTACCCTGCCTCACATTCCCAGCTCGTCGAAGTGTCGCTCGATAGGAATGCCATTGTCCTGTTTGAGGAAATGCTGGTTGGCCTCGATGACGTGCGCCACAAAGTTCATCGCCTTCAAGACACTGTCTTCCAAGGTATTGCCTTTCAGATACTGACCGATAGTCACGGAGGAGAAGACATCGCCCGTGCCGGAGAACTGCGCCGCCACCTGACGATAAGGCAGCACAATGGTGCGACCTAACCCCTTGTCATACAGCATCGTGCAAGTTTGTCCGTCCATTACCATGCTGGAGATAATCACCGAATTGTTTCCTAATGCGTGCAGCGTATAGATCAGATTCTCTGCTTCATCCGAGGTAAGGTCTTCCTTGTCCAAATATTTGTCTGCCAAGAATTTGGCTTCCGTCACATTGGGCACAATCAGATCGGCCACCTTGCAGACGCTCCGCATGTAGGCAACCGTTTCATCGGTAGCGCCGTTGTAGAGCTTGCCGTCATCGGCCATGATGGGATCCACGAAGATGAAGGTTCCCCGTGCTTTCAGTTTCCGGCAATAGTCGGTCACGATGCGTGTTTGCTCCTCCGAAACGAGGTAGCCCGTGCAGACCGCATCCACATTGAAGCCCTGCTCCTCCCAAATGTCGATGCATTGCCGCATGTAGTCCGTGGTATCGAGAACGGCGAACTTGCCGTAGCTGAAGTTGTTGGAAACCATGGAGGACGGAAGGCGGTAAATCTCATATCCAAGATGCGACAGGATGGGGGTCATCACGGACATGCCCAAGTTGCCGTATCCAACAATATCTCCGATAAGTAAAATGCTGCTCATTAAAGGCTTAAGGTTCGTTTATTTCGGGCGGCAAAGATACGATTTTTGTCGTTTCGTGTTACAGCCGAATCAGCGTCGAACCTGTGGTGCGCGGGTTGTCGGTGATGAGCTGCACGGCATAGACCCCGCCCTTCAATGCGGAGAGATTGATGTGATCGTGGCCGCTGCGAGTCATAACCAATTTGCCGTCAAGGGTATAGATGTTGAAGACGATCTTCTTCGGATGCTCGTCCCCGAAGTCGGCGTAGAGTTGCCGGTTTTCGAGGCGGAAGGTCACGCCCTGCGGCTGATGCTGGCTGAAATCGGGAATTTTGGAGGGTAAATCCAGCACATAAAGCAATCCTTGATAAACATCAATTTGACCATAACCGTAGGTGTTGTTGGGGTACGAGAGCGCGTTGTCGGGATGGGTGCAGGTATGTTGGAATGTCTCCAAAATCTGAGCGGGCGTGAGGTCGGGCTTGGCCTGTAGCCACAGCGCGACGGCACCGGCCACCACCGGCGAAGCCATAGAGGTGCCGGATTCCGCCAGATAGTAGTAGGTTTTTCCGTTATAAGGGAATGAATAGGTCAGATTCTTGCTGATAGCATTGAAATCGGCGTAGAAGCTGTTATAAGCGGCGTTGATGTTCAGCCCCGGTGCGACCACATCGGGCTTGATGCGGTTGTCGAAGGTGGGGCCGCGGCCGGAGAAAGTGCAGATCAGCCCATTCTGCGCGGGAGCGAAGTCCTCCATGTCGGTATTGGTCTGCCCGGCGATGTTCGTGAAGGTGGGTTTGTAGCCGGTGGCTCCGACGGCGATGATTTCAGGCAGGATGGCCGGCCAGGAGACCGAGTGCCCTGGCTGGGCGAAACTGTACTGCGGGACGCTGGTCACGTTGCTGAACGGACTGTAGGCGATGTCGCTGTACATCCAGGCGGGGTTGTCGCTGGTGAGCAACACCGCCGCGCCGCAGAGCATCAGGTACGCCAAGTTCGGCATCGTGCCCTGAATGTGATAGACGGTGCCGCGCGGGTCTTGATACGGACTGACGGTAACATCCAACTGCACAAGTCCCATACTCACGTTGGCGGTAAAGTGATTGCCGGTCAGGGGGTTGATATTGTCGGTGTGGAAGGAGATAGTACCCTCGATGCCGCCGCCGGTCAGCTGCATGCCGAAGAAGTCGAAGCGCACGAACTGGTCGCCAGGGGTGACGAGGTCAATGTCGATTATCTGGCCACTGGAGATGCCGTTGATAATGCCCGTACCGGCTTGGTAGTCGCCCGCGCTTTTCTCCAAGTAGCTGGCGCGAAAGCCGTCGTTGCCTGCAGCGGACACGATAATGCGACCGGGACCCACTAACGCCTGTAACGCCTCGCTCTCTAAGACACGTTGTGTGGTCAGGGTGACGCTCTCGCAACTGCTGAAATTGATGACGCAGGGTTTATGGTCGGCCTCCGCCTGGTCAAAAATGTACTTGAAGCCTAAAACGGCGGTGGCGGAAGTGTTCTCGTCGGGGTTATCGAACTGCTCGCGGTCGGAGTTGAAGTCCGCAACGTAAATATCCGCTTCCGGAGCCATACCTTGATATTGCTCGTTCACAGCGGAACCTGCCATGATGCCCATCACATGGGTACCGTGGATATGGTTGCGGGTGTGCTGCGAATGTTCGTAGGCAGCGATTTCGGCGGTAGTCTCCAAAGCGTGCCCCAACGTGCTGTCGGCGTTGGGCCAGTGGAAGTCGTAGTAGTAGCGGACACGCAGGTCGCCGTTGGCGTCGAGGAACGCCGGGTGGGTGAAGTCGTAGTAGCAGTCGAACACGCCCGCCGCCACGCCCGCGCCCGTGTAGGCCTGCGGGAGATTCTCGCCAGCATACACACCCGTGGCGTTCACCTGCTGCGGGGTCACATCCATTGCGAGGTGGGGCATCCGCTCAGCCTCAATCCGCTCGATGGTGTCGTTGAACGAGAGGTCGGCCACGCGATCCAGCGGGATGTCTACAATGAAGACACGCCCCACGTTATCGATGAGCCGGCACCCGTGACGGGCGAAAAAGCTGCGGGCATCGCACGTCTGGGTCAGCGACACCAACGATTTGACGCGCTTGGGTGTTGCCGCCTCGCCTTTGTTATCGCTGTTGTCGGCATATTGAGTGACCAAAGCAGCCAAATGTCCGGAAACTTTGCCAGTATTGACCGCATTTTGCGCGAAACCGGATGTCAGTAAGGCTGTGAGCAGGCACAGCAGAAGGGCTTTCTTCATAGCGTTTTTTTTGTCTTTTCCAACTGCGGAACGCAGTTGGTTCCCTAATTCGCAGTTGGCTCCTAATTCTCCATCAGGAACCGCGACGCCTCGATCCCCGCCATGCTGCCGGTGCCGGCAGCGATGACGGCCTGGCGGAAGACGGGATCCTGCACGTCGCCAGCGGCGAACACGCCCTCAACGTTCGTGCGCGTGCTGTCGGGGGCAGTGATAAGGTAGCCTTGTTCGTTCATATCCAACTGTCCCTTAAAGAGTTCTGTGGTCGGCACTACACCGATGGCCTCGAACACGCCATCTACCTCCAAGGTGCGTTCCTCGCCGGTCTGCGCGTGTTTTACCTTCAAGCCGGTGACTTTCTTGATGAAACCCTTCTGCTCGCCGGTAATTTCCACGGGCACGTGGCTCCAGACGACCTCGATGTTCGGGGTGGCGAGCACGCTTTTCTGCAACGCTACAGTGCCCCGGAACTGGTCGCGGCGGTGTACAATATATACTTTCGTGCAAAGTTTCGACAGGTAGAGGGCGTCCTCCAACGCAGTGTCGCCGCCGCCGATGACCACAGTGGTTTTGTTGCGGAAGAAGTTGCCGTCGCAGGTGGCGCAAGTGGAGACCCCGAAGCCGCGGAACTCGTCCTCGCCAGGCAGGTGCAGCCAGCGTGCGCTCGCGCCTGTGGCCACGATGACCGTCTCCGCGACAATTTCCTCACCGTCATCTAATTGGCAGTGGAAAGGCCTCGAGCTGAAATCGACTTTCGTCACCATTTTGGGCTGCATTTCCACACCCAATTTCAAGGCTTGCTCGCGCAGTTTGTCCATAATGACCGGACCACCCGCACCACCCGGAAATCCCGGGAAGTTTTCCACTTCATTGGTGATGGTCAGCTGACCGCCCTGTTGCATTCCTTCAATCAACAAAGGTTTCAAATCGGCACGCGCTGTATAAACACCGGCCATGTATCCCGCAGGACCTGAACCGATGATAAGGCATTTCACGTTTCTTGACATATCTTTCTGTTTTTTAGTGTTTTATATAATTCTTTTGAAGTTTTTTTGTCAACGCGAAAATACACTTTTTTGGGTTTCAGGTTTCAAGTTTCAGGTTTCAAGTAGTCACTGCCTGAAACCTGAAACTTGAAACCTGAAACAATTACTTAGAAACTGTGGATATCACTCTTCCTTTCTGGTCGATGATCACGATGGAGGTCCAGTCCTGCAGCCGTGCCTTGAACAAGGTGGGAGTGAGGCTGGAGATGTCGGTGTAGATGGGTGGGGTGATAATGGTGCCCTTGCTGTCGATCAGGCCGGAGTAGGACCCAACGCGATATTCGTAGAAGTCGTTGTTTTTCGCGCTCCCAACCTTGGGTTCCCCTGTCTGCGCATCGGTGTACTTCACGTCGTAGTAGATGTCGTAGATATCGTCGATGATTCCCTCCTGAAGGATATTCCCTTCGAAGTCAACCTGTTTCTTGAAATCCCCGTCGTTATAGACAATAGCGTAGTTCTTGGCCAGTTCGATGTGGTCGTAAAGTGGCTTGATTGCCCAATGTCCATCCCTGTCAATAACGCCAATCCGGTTCGACGAATCCGCCACCACGCAGTAGCCGTTGTGGAAAACGAAATCGGAAAGCGGGTTGCCGCGATAGGAGTACTTGAAGTTGATGGCGACATCGCCGTTTGTGTTCACGAAACCGATGTACCCGTCTTTCTCCACAGCGGCTAAACCATCCGAGAAGATCCACGCCCGCGTGTAGGTGTTGGGTTCCACAATGACCTTGTTCGTCACGATGTTGCAGTATCCTCGTTTCCCGTTTTTCGCGAACAGGACAATCGGATCCTCATCACTTTCGCCGCAGTAATGGCACCAGTCGATGTCCTTGACGATGACCTCACGGCTGTCCGGGTTGACGATGTTGCTGACACCGTTCGAGTAGGAGACATAGCCGTACGAGGGTTCGTCCCCGTATTCGTAGCCGTAGTTGTAGTCATCCTCGTGGCGTGACTTGAAGAAGTACCACGCCGACACGCCCAGCACTGCAGCGACCACCAGAAAGATGATGACCCGTACCAAGTGGTTTTTCTTCTGTGGCTTCTGTTCGGCGTTTGCCGCCGATCCATTCTCCTGTTGAACGTCCTGCTGTTGAACTTCCTGCTGTTGCGGTTCCGCCGCTTCAGTCAAATTGACATCTTGCTTGATTTCCTCTGTTTTTTCCATAATGGTAATGATTTTGATTTTGAACTGTTTGTTTGAAAAAAAGGCTCTTTCCCAATGAAAGCGACGGCAAAAATATACTTTGTCGAAACACCAAGGTGCTGTTTAAAAGGGAATTGTACGAGATGTGGGGTTTCCTGTATGAAATGGTTTGGTAACAGCAAATTCGTGGATGTCGCAAAAATGGTATTTCGTAGAGACGAGGCATGCCCCGTCTCTACATACGGCAATTTCTTGATGTCTGTGTATATTCGAAATTTATGTACATTTGCCGACTCTAAAACCAAGCAGTTAAACGTTAAAAAATCATCAATATGGATATCAGATTTACCTTTCAAGATGCAATGTTTGCTCTTGACAATCAGAAAGTTGAGAATAGAAAGAAGGATGCGGAAGTCGCGTTGCAGACCGCGTTAGACAAGACCGGCCGCGGCAACGACTTCCTCGGATGGATTACGCTGCCAAGCGACGTAACGGAGGACGACATTGTCCGCATTGAGGAGTGCGCCGCCCGCATGGCCGCCAAATCGGAGGTGGTCGTGGTGGTCGGCATCGGCGGCTCCTACCTGGGCGCCCGCGCCGTCATCGAGGCCCTGCAGCACTCCTTCGCCCCCTTCGTAAAGGGCAAATACCCGCATATCCTCTATGCGGGCAACAACATCAACGAGGATTATCTGCATGATTTACTGGATGTTCTCGACACCCGCGACTACTCCGTGGTGGTGATCTCCAAGTCGGGCACGACCACCGAACCCGCGCTCGCGTTCCGCATCCTCAAGCAGCACTGCGAAAAGAAATACGGCGTGGAGGCAGCCAAGGAGCGCATCGTGGCCATCACCGACAAGGCTCGCGGCGCCCTGAAGACCCTTGCCGACAAGGAAGGTTATCCCACCTTCGTAATTCCCGACGATGTAGGCGGTCGCTACTCCGTACTCACCCCCGTGGGTCTGCTGCCCATCGCAATGGCCGGTTTCAATATCCGTCAGCTGTTGCAGGGTGCGAAAGACATGCAGAAGTTCGTGGCCGAGCACAAAACCTACGACCAGAACCCGCTGCTGCAATACGCCTTGGTGCGCAACCTACTGTACGAAAGCGGGTTAAAAGTTGAACTTTTAGCCTCTTTCGAGCCGCAGCTCTTCTACTTCATTGAGTGGTTCAAGCAGCTGTTTGGCGAGAGCGAGGGCAAGGAGCACAAGGGCATCTTCCCCGCCGGCGCCATCTTCTCCACCGACCTGCACTCCCTCGGTCAGTACATCCAGGAGGGCACGCGCCAGATGTTCGAGACGATGCTCGCCATCGATGCGGTCCACCATCGCGTCAACATCCCCGAGGATGCCGAGAATCTCGACAACCTGAACTACCTGCAGCATCGCACCATCCACGAAATCAACCAGATCGCCCGCAAGGGCACGTGCCTCGCACACGTGGACGGTCAGGTGCCGAACCTCTGCATCACCATCCCCGAAATCAACGAGTATCACCTTGGCGAACTGATTTACTTCTTCGAAATGAGCTGTGCCGTAAGCGGTTACATGCTCGGCGTGAACCCCTTCGACCAACCCGGCGTGGAAGCGTATAAGAAGAATATGTTCAGATTGTTGGGTAAACCGGGAGTGAAGTAGTTTCAAGATTCAAGATTCAAGATTCAGGATTCAGGATTCAGGTTTCGGAGCCACTCTTGAAACTTGAATCCTGAATCCTGAAACCAAAGTTTGCTGAGTGATTCTAAGAACAAAATCAACGAAATAGTGCAAACCTTCATTTTCACGTTCTTCGCCCTTTACGTGGTGATGCTGTTCGTCATTACGGGGTTCACCTCGCGTAAGGCGGACAAAATGAGTTACTTTACCGGCAACCGTAAGTCACCCTGGTTTGTGGTGGCTTACGGCATGATTGGCAGTTCGTTGTCAGGTGTCACGTTCATGTCGGTGCCCGGCGACGTCTATACCACGCAATTCACCTACCTCGGGGTCGTTTTCGGTTATATTCTCGGCTACATCGTGATTGGACTGATGCTTTTGCCGCTCTATTACCGACTGAACGTCACCTCCATCTACGAATATCTCGGCAAGCGCATCGGCAACGAGGCGCATAAGACGGGCGCACTGTTCTTCTTCCTGTCGAGATTGCTCGGATCGGCACTGCGTATGTATTTGGTAATCTTTGTGTTGCAGATTTTCGTCTTCGACGGCTGGAACATCCCGATTTGGGCGACGGCCATCGTGATGATCGCCATCATCCTGCTCTACACGTTCCGGGGCGGCATCAAGACCGTGGTGTGGACGGACATGTTGCAGACCACGTTTTTGATTGGCGCACTGGTAATTACGATTGTGGTAATCATGCGCAACATGGGCGGCTCGTTCAGCGACATCTGGGCGCAGATGGCCACCGTGGGCAAGGACGGCACCGACTGCCGCACTGTCTTCAACACCGACTGGCGCAACAACAGCTACTTCCTGAAGCAGGTTTTCGGCGGCATGTTCATCACCATCGCGATGACCGGGCTGGACCAGGATATGATGCAGAAGAACCTGTCGTGCAAGTCGTTGCGGGAGTCGCAACGCAACATGTTCTCGTTTACCTGCATCTTGGTGATCGTCAACATCCTCTTCTTGCTGTTGGGCGGCATGTTGCTCGTCTTCGCGCAGCACAACGGCGTGGATGTCAGCCAGTTCCCCACCGACCGCATCTATCCGGAGATTGCCTTCAACTACTTGGGCAAGGTGGGGGCGTTGGTCTTCGTGTTCGGACTCATTTCGGCGGGCTTCTCCAGTGCAGACGGCACCTTCACGGCGCTCACGACCACCGTATGCTACGACCTGCTCGACATTGAGAAGCGTTTCCCCTCTGAGAAGCAGCAGATCAACGTGCGCCGCATCGTCCACCTGGTTATCTCCGCGCTCTTCCTGACGGTGATTCTCATCGTCTCGCAGCACCACAACGATGCGCTCATCCGCATCATCTTCATGGTGGCCTCCTACACCTATGGCCCGATTTTAGGTCTGTTCGCTTTCGGCATCTTCACCAAGCGGGAAATCCCGCTTTCGCGCCGCTGGCTCGTCCCGGTCATCGCCCTCGGCATCCCGGTTTTCTGCTACATCTTAGCCACGCACTCCCAGCAATGGCTCTTCGGCTACAAGTTCGGCTACGAACTGCTGATTGTGAACGGCGCGCTGGTGTTCGGGGCACTGATGGCGGCAAGCCGAAGGCAAATGATGAATGCTGAATGCTGAATTATGAATGTAGAATGAATAAAGATATGATGAATGGGCGATGAAATAATGTCCCAGTAGGGACAACAGCTCGATAGGTTGAAAAGGTTGCATGTGCCGATGTGTCCCGGTAGGGACAACAGCTCGGTAGAAGGACGTAGCATCTGTTAATCAAGACCCCGGTAGGGGTCAAAGCTCGGTGGGGCGAAACACGGTAATAATAGCATTCATGGAAGAATCCAATCAACAAGACAACAAAAACAGTCAAACATTTCGCAGGAGCAGGCACGGCTTGAATCCTGCGGTGATGTTTTATGTACGTTTGATGGTCTTTTTCCTCTTCATGATGTTGTTTTTTGTCATTTTTAATTTGTTTCGTGTGGAGGATGTTGACAATTTGTTTGATGGTATTTCTTTTTTTTCATGTTTTTCGGTAATTTGGGCTCTGTGGTGGGTTTCTCTCAATAGTGGAAGTCTTGTGGAAACGGTGCATATTGACTCTACCAAGCAGGAAATCCGTGTTTTGCGATATACACTTTGGGGCCGACAAAGAATGGTGAAAATTCCCTTTGAGGGATTCACGTGGGAGATGTATCGTCCAGGAAAATTTCTTGATCGTCTCAGACTATTTCCGCTTGCTGGTAAAAAGATTGTAATCTGCCAAGGAGGATTGACGGGCTGGACAGACGAAGACTTTGACGCGCTGAAGGCGGCATTGTCGGAAATTGTGCCGGAGGTTGACTGGCTGGACAGGATAAGCGGGAAGAAGTATAATGTTCCGTATGAGCAGGCTCGTGCCGAAGGCACGAAAGTTCAATAGTTGCGTGTCTTCGACACGCTGCTGTCGTACATGCGCAATCAGAATCTCCATTGGAAACCCAGGACAACGGCGCGTCTGTTGGCCCTGTTCTCCTCAATCCAATAATCTTTTTGGTCTTCCGATTCGTAGTTGGTTGTGATAGTCTGATCCAGCAGGTCGCGTCCTTCCAAGAACAAAGAGAATTGCTTGAAGTCCTTCTGGGCACGCACATTGAGCACAAACCGTGATTTTTGACTAGAATAGTAAGTGATTGTCTTGCTTTTGTAGAAAGCGTCCGCCGCAACACTCCACCCCTTTCCTAAATGGGCGGCGATATCGGCATTAAAGCGCCAGTCAAAGTTTTTTTTGACGGGGGATTCAACATTCTTGGGCGTGAGCTTCGACAGATTAAAAGCGACAACGGCATTAGCCTCGATAATCTTCCCTCGCCAGCCTAACTTCTGCGTAAATCCGACAGAACGGTTGTCTGACGCATTGACCCAGTGGAAAACCTTGAACCGGTATTCATCAATATCCTCGTATGCCCAAGTCTTGTCTATCGCGTTGTCCACACAGGTGTAGGCGATGGAAGATTGGGCGAAGAAACGGGACTGTTTGAATTCATATTCAAGTGCATAGCGACGCGTATGTGGCGATAAAAGTTGGTCATTGCCTTTATATATTTGGTCAATGTAGTCAACAGTCCTGTCGTACCAGCAGAGTTTGTCGTAATCCGGATGGTTGACACTTAACTGGTTGGTCAGGCTCAGAGAATGTTTCGGCGATATGGTCCATTTCACCTTGGCTCTGCCTACCGGAGCCACATCGTTGAGCCTCATGGGTTGGTGACAGGTGTCGTCATTTATGCGGCGGGCATAAATATCAGCACCATAGTCGGCATGAATCTCGATACTCTTCCAGCTGAAATCAGCAGCCAGATAAGGTACGGCACTCACACCCCAGAAATTGAATTTGTCCTGTAAGTTGATGGAATCCTGCAAAATAGCAGTCTCGTTGCCTAAAATGAACCGCGTGGTGCTTCTATCGTCTTCAAGGACATTCGTCGCTGCAAGGCGAACACCAGGGGTGAGATACAGCTTGGCTGTTTTGTCTATAAGGGTGTTTTTCAAAAAAATGTCCCCATCTATATTGAAAGTGTTTCTGCCGTATGTGCTCAAATAGCTCCAAGAGCTGTCTATGTGCTCAAGATCACCGCTTTTAGACGTCGTCCATGTGTCCCTCGTATTGTTGTGGATCATTTGGGCCGCGAGGGAACTTTGCAATATATTATGCCCCTCGTTAAAACTTCGGTAGGTTTTAAATCCAGTCCCCACTTTGTGCTCATCCATAGCATGAACATCATTGTAATAGGTATATTGGTCCCATGATTCAAGGTTGCCTTTTCCCCGCAGGGTATGCAAGTTGTCCCTGTTATTGGCATATTGGTACAGAATCCATGCCGAGTATCTCCTGTCCTTGGATGGTGTCCAAAGGAAATCCGATTTCAGATTGCTGGTAAGAGGATTTGTGGTGTTATATTTATAGAGAGCGCTAATTTTATTGTCATTGAAATCAAAACGGACTTTGTCGGTGGTATTCGGTTCCCATTTACCGTTTATCGAGGTATTCCAGCTGAAAAAGTCTGTCTTGTAGCGCAGTTGGAACTCTCCTTGCAACAATCCATGATACATAGGATCGTAATTATTGGCAATGTTGCCTTGCAGGCCTCCAAAACCGCCCATCAGGTCCACACTTCCTGACCATTGCGCCCTTAAAGGGAGACACCACGCCAAAAAGGCAATTCCGAGGAGATAACGGAAAGGATTATTCGCGATTTTATGTAACATCTTCAATTTTATATTTCGTGACAGGCAAGTCATATTGCATTTTTTTAAGAACAACTATTTGAAATCCAAGACAAAGGTGCGCTTGTCAAACTTGGTTTATACTTTATTCAATTTTTCTGCAAAAGTACGATTTTTTCCGAAAAATTCAACCCACCGTTACACCCTAACAAAAAAAATTCTACTTTTGCCCGTTCGAATTATAAAACCTCTCACCTGCTCTACCGAGCTTTTGCCCCTGCGGGGCTGCTCAAGGAAATAGCTTCAATAACCGATAACCGATAACCAATTATTATTCACCAAAATAAATCGCATTATGACAAAAAAATTATTCGCTGAACTGATTGGAACGTTCGTTCTCACCCTGCTGGGCTGCGGAACGGCCATGTTCTTAGGCTGTGCGACGCCTGCTGGCGTTGTGGGCACGGCCATCGCTTTCGGTCTCACCGTGGTCGCCATGGCTTACACCATCGGCGGCATCACGGGTTGCCACATCAACCCGGCCATCACTTTCGCAGTGGCGCTTTCCGGCCGCATGACCTGGAAAGAGGCCTGTATCTACTGGATCGGCCAGTTCATCGGCGGTATCCTCGCCGGTGCCGTCCTGTTGGCACTTGTCAACATCGTGACTCCAAGCGCTGAAGGCATCGCCGAAGGCATGATGGGTCTCGGCTGCAATGGCGTGGCCAACGCTGGCGGTGCAATGGGCGCCTGCCTCGTGGAGATCATCGCCACCTTCATCTTCGTGCTCGTGGTTCTCGGTACCACCGACAGCAAGCTCGGCGCAGGCAACCTCGCCGGTCTGGCCATCGGTCTGACCCTGATCCTCGTCCACCTGGTCTGCATCAACCTCACCGGCACCTCCGTCAACCCGGCCCGTTCCTTCGGACCCGCGTTGTTCGCCGGCGGTCAGGCTCTTGCCGATGTGTGGGTGTTCATCGTGGCCCCGATGATCGGCGCCGCCCTCTCCGCATTGGTGTGGAAGGGACTGGCATGCTCGAAAGAGTAATTCAGAATTCAGAATTTTGAATTAGGAATTAATAGAGTCGTCACATTGTGGCGGCTCTATTTTTGTTTCAGGTTTCAGGTTTCAAGTTTCATGTCGGGTTTCTGCCTGAAACTTGAAACATGAAACATGAAACCATAACAGAGTGGGGCATCATTGAAAAATGCTATTTTTGCAGGTTGAAATATAATTAGTGTAAGTTATGGGAAAAGAGTCCAAAACGGCAAGTTGGGAGGAAATTGAACCCAAGTACAGACAACGGATTAAGCGTTTGCACACGTTGAACAATGTGGCGTTTTGGGTGACGCTCGCATTGGCCGTGTTCAATGTGGGGATGTTGATTTTTCGCGGTAACAGCACCTGGGCGGAAGTCGCATTCCGCGGTGGCCAGTATTTGGCCATGTTGCTGGTACTCAAGCTTCCGAGCTTTCTGCGGATGCGCTTCAAGGTGGAAGTTCCCGCCTTGCTCTCCATCGTCATCGTCCTCTTCTGCTTCTTCTCGTTGGTGCTCGGCGACGGTCTCGACTTCTACGGCAAATTTCCTTGGTGGGACTCCGTCTTGCACGGTTTCTCGGGCGTCCTCCTCTCCATGATTGCGTTGTGGCTGATCCACGTCATCATGGCGGGAAACGACAAGGCCATCTACTTCAACAAGTACTTTTTGGCCCTCTTTTTAGTAATGTTTTCCTTGGGCATGGGTGCTTGTTGGGAGATTATCGAATACACCTACGACAGCATCAGCGGCACGAACACCCAGCAGTTCATGGCTTCCACCACCGGTTCCCTTATCACCACCGAGGACATCCCCTTGTGCGGTCATGCCGCATTGGGTGACACGATGACGGACCTCATCCTCGACCTCGTCGGTTCCCTGCTCGTGGCCATCTTCGGCATCTTCTACCACGACAAGGCGATCGAGAAGTATGACATCCTCATTAGGATGATGAAGATTGATAATGAGGGAATCGCTGAGAATGTAGAATGAAGAATGATGAATGATGAATAAAGGTTGTAAGTCCTCCTATCATATTTAAAACATAATTCCTAGAGCAGCCCCGTCAGGGGCAAGAGCTCGGTAGCGCAATTAACCCCATAGCGTAAGCCCCAATGTCAGAAACGGTGTTCGTAGCCGAGTTTTAGGCAGGCACCGAAACGAGGGGGCGCTGTATCCAACCCTGGATAGGCAACACCGTCGTGGTAGACCTTTTCGAAACCCACCGATATGTTGCTGTTGACTCCGATTGTGAGGATGTCATTGGTGGTCAACGGGATGCGACCTCCGAGTTCGAGCACCGTCTCGCCTATATTAAAGCACTCTTTGGCA
>Ga0265299_10001317_pt1 | contig 28694 bp, 58 predicted proteins | sample AusTroGonzalo_MG_4_FD_193485 | JGI IMG/M metagenome (GOLD analysis project Ga0265299, IMG submission 193485) | Bovine rumen microbial communities from tropical cattle in Woodstock, Queensland, Australia - Gonzalo_02 | ecosystem: Host-associated > Mammals > Digestive system > Stomach > Rumen ... | reverse complement strand
GTCAAATCCAGTAGACATTTGTCTGCTTATTTCTTCTTCACTTTCTGAATGGGTTTTTTCTTCTTGACGTTTGTGCTTATTTGCTTTTGTCATATTATCTAACCTCTTTTAATTTTTAAGTAAATTTGTCATTTAATGACCATTAGTTCGTTCAATCTTCAATCTCTTCCACAGTAACATTTTTGACAGTCCAGTCAGGAACGGTCATTGCTGACAGTCCTCTCTGGACAACATCAGTAAAATTTTGTATAAATGCTTCTTTCATCTCATCATCTTCCCATCTCAGGGATTCCACATCAATATCTAAATTAAATCTTAACATTTTCAATCTCCTGATCATGTTCTTTCATCACAATGTACATTTCACACATCTGACCGTCAACCATGCCATAGAGTTTGGCGCAGGAATAGTCCTTGCCGTCAGCAAGATTGTCGGATAGTTTGTCTGCCAGTCTGTCGGCAACTTCCTGCAATGACAGTTTCAGGAAACTCGCACTGGTGAATTCCATCATCACTCGCCACCGAAGTAATTGTCCTGACATTCCTGACAGATGCCGGAAATCTCGAATTCCTTTTTACTCGCTTCATCTCTGAATGTGGCATCGGTCATGTCCCTGCCACAGAACGGACACTGACCATTCTCACGTTTCATAAACATTTCCTCAATCATTTTTCAACCTCCAATAACAACAGGCAGTAGTTGTCATATCTTATCCAGTCTGCCCTGTCGATTTCACCTTTAAGATACATTTCCCGTAACATAGTTCTCACTTCCGTCAGTCTTTTTTTCATTTGGCTTCAACCCGCCTCGGCATTCTCTTGACCTTGATGCCATTACCATTGTTTCTTAACTCATAATCCCTTATTGCCTTTTTGTAATCGAAACCGTCGATGGCTTCAAGGAAATACTCGTTGAACAAATCGATATGGTCCCTTAACAGTCCTTCCATGCTGCTGTCGATGACATATGTTTTGCACCAGTCATCAGCATATCTTATGCCTCGCCCGTATGCCTGCATCAACGGCATGACTGTCTGGTAGATGTACCATTTCTGGTCATGGTATTTTCTGCGGTTGACCTGTTTGCCTTTCAGTAACGGGAATGGGCATTTGAAGATTATCTGGAATCTGCATTTGTCGCCTTTGAAGTCAACTCCGTCTTTGACGCTTGGACTTATCAGGACCATGTTGCCGTCATTGTTTTCGAATGTTTCAATCATCTCTTCACGTTGTTTTCCACTGGCTACACGTAATGGTCTGCGGACATATGGGTTGAGTTCATTGCGTATCCACCATGCCTGTTCATTACTGCTGACATGTATGACTCCTTTTTCATGACGGTGGTTTTCCAGTATGTCATGTACTGCAATCATGGCTTCCTCATTCTTCCAGTTCGGTTCTTTTGTCTGTTTATTTTTACCAGCCATTCTGAATGCTTCTTCCTTGCCGAGATAGCATCTGATGATTGGTCTGTTATCTACCGGAAACGGTGATTTCTGATAGATGTAGAATGTCTTGTCCGGATCTATGCCTATCCATTTGCAGAACATTTCCTTGTTGCCTAATGTGCCGGTCAGGAATAGTCTTGTTTTGCCGAAGTGGAGTATGCTGTCTGTGTCTTCGGCGATTGTCAGTGGTTTGAATTCGGCTTTTAATCCTTCGGCTTTGGCGTTTGTGATGTGTGTGTTGTCTTCGAGGATTGCTTTTTTGGTCGGCACTTCGATGACCCATTTTTCACTTTCGAGGCATTCGATGATTTCGCTGTATTTGTTGAGTGTTTTGTTGTAGTTTTTGATTCCTTTGTCTTTTTCAAGGATTTCGGTTTCGAATTGTCTGAGGTCTTCATCGGATTTGTGATATGTGCCTTTGAAGTAGTCTTCTTCGAGTTCGCCGATGTAAGTATTCATTTTGCCGGAGACATCATTGATGATTCTGTTGCAGATTGTTATCCAGTATGCTGGTTGTTCGATGTCTTTGAGTTTCATGCCGTTGGTGATTCCGTCGAATATGTCGATGCCGTATTTCTGATATATGGTTTTTCGGTTGAGTGTTTTGATGATGAGGTTCATGACTTTGGCTTCGAGGTTGTGTGATTCGTCGAGTATCAGCAGGTCTCTTTCAGGTAGGAGTCCTGCGAAGTTTCCGGCATAGTATAGGAAATCATAGTTTGTGATTGTCTTGCTGGAATCGAGTGCATTGTGCAGTGCCATTATGAATGGGCATCTGTTTCCGCAGTTTTTGCTGAGTTTTGGTCTTTCCGGTTTCGGAGTGTCGGGATTGTTTTTGTGTTCGGTGAGTTTTTTGTTGTAGTCTTCGAGCAGTTTCTTGTTGTGCTCATCGACCATACATTTTCCTTTGACTTCCGGTTCAAATCTGCAAGGGTAATTGTCTTTGCCCTTAATCTCTTCAACCATATAATCGAAATCGTTAAGGTACTGTTGAAGCAACTGATTTGTCATTGTTATGATGTAACTGTTATCCACATAATTTGCAACAGTTGTTGCTATTGAGGATTTGCCGCTTCCGGTCCCTGCTTCCAGAATGATATTTTCATAACCATTGTCCATGGCATAGAGTATCCTGTTGATGATTCTGACCTGTTCGTCATACGGCTCTTCACCGCGGAGTGACCATTTACTCTCCAAGTAATTCATCAAGACCACCTTCATCATCATCGACTTCAACATATGGCAGAACGTTTTCCGCAATGTAGTTCCAGCTGTCGAATATGTATAGTTTTGTCATGTCCATCTTTGCAAGGTATAATGTGTCACGGAGCAACTGGTTCAGGACATCAATTTCAATGTCCAGTGTTTTTGCTGATTTTTCGATTTTGTATTCCGGGGCACTGCCGAATTTTCGGTAGTCTGCCCATACATACAGCCATGCGCCTGTTTTCTGTTTTTCAACTGCTCGTTCGATGTCTTTGCCTTCATAGTCTATTTTAGTCAATAGATGGATTGCAAGTTTTGCTTTGTGGAAGTCCTGCCATGCCTGTCTGAGTTCTTCGCCCCGTTCTTCTTCGTTTTCGGTGACGAATGTCAGGTATGCTCTGAAGCAGTCTTCGACAAATTGACTTTTGTTTGGAATGTTGTCTCTGACCATTTCCAGAACGTTTTCATCTATTGACACGTCCAGTCTCTGTTTCATTTTTTCACCTCATTTTTATTACTTTTTAGTAATTTAGTATTACTCATTTTGGGCTGACACTCTAAAAAAAGGGTGTCACCCCCCAATACGGATTATGCGGGATACGGGTTATACGTATAAATTCCGCATTTTTTATCAAAATCATACGTATAACCCGTAATACGTATAATCTCAAATCATCCCTATAGAGAAATTTTTTATTACACTTGAAACACCTACTTGTCATCAACATTGCTGAATGCCTCCTCAAGAATCCTGTCAACATTAACCTTCATACCCTTGGCGGCCTTTTCAATATCTTCACGGACCATCTTTGAAATGTCACTTTCGACAGCATCATTTTCACGCAACATCATGACAGTCTCTTCGGCCAATTTAATCAGGCCAAGTTCATCCTTGCTGAACACATTTGAAATCTGACCTGCGGTTTCAGGCGTCAGACCAATAGTCTTCAATGCCTCGCTGTAAATCCGGATTGCCTCTTTCGCATCATCTTCGGTTGCGATGTCACGAAGTTCTGTCTTTGCCTTTGCGATTGTCAGTCTTTCCATAGCCATCAGGTCACGTGTTGTAATCGGTTTTGCGGATTTGTTTCCGAGTGTTGCCTGACGGGTCATGACATAGAAATTGACAAGGCATCTGCATGCTGACTGGTCAAGTTTCGGGAAGCATTCGGTTTTCGCATATGTGATGTACTTTTTGAACAGATCAACATCGATGACTTCAACGTCATTGACGAATTTTTCCTTGCGAAGCAGATTGGTTGCCAGTTTCATGTCCTTTTCCTTTTCGATAGTGTCTTCCATTGCAAAGACAAGGTCGAACCTTGACAGATTGCTGTCCGGTATGTCAATCTGCTTGTTCAGGTCATCGTCTCTGTCGAACCGTGAGTATTTGGGATTGGCACATGCGAGTATGCTGGTCCTTGCAGTCATTGTCTGCACCAGTCCGGCCTTTGCGGATGAAACTGACAGTTGTTCCATTGGTTCGTTCAGTGACTTTTGAGTATGTTTGCTGAGCTTGTCATATTCGTCGATGCACAATACACCAGTATCTGCCAGTACGACTGCACCGGCTTCCATTGCCCATGTTCCTGTCAGTTCGTCCTTGACGGCAGATACCGTCAGTCCGGCCTGACTGGTTGATGTTCCGGCAATGCCAATTATTTTCGGTGCACGTTTCTTCAAGGCAGATATGATTTGTGACTTACCGATACCTGGGTCACCAATCAGTAAGATATGGATTGTCCATCTGTCCATATTGTCTGATTTGAATGTGTCGCCTTTCGGACGGTTGCCCTCAAACAGCTGCAACAGCAATCCTTCCTTGATGACATCATATCCATAGATTTCAGGCATCAGTGTGTTGACGAGTTTCTGATAAATCTTCGGGTCTTTGGACAGTTTTCGGATTTCTTTTTTGTCGGATTCTGTTATCCTGTAATCTTCAAATGCATCGTCGACCGGTGCAATGTTGTGCAGGTTGATCATGAATTCGAAGTCATTCTTGTTGGGATTGATTCTTTCGACATTGAATGTTCCGAGTATGTCGACAACATCTCCTGGTTTCAGGTTGTGGTGCGGGCTTGCGAGATAGTCCTGCATGTAGCCCTTGAATTCCCGACTGTTCCCGCCGGTTCGCAGTTCCAGTGGTTCTTCGAGTTTGACGTATCTTGCGTTGCGGTATATTGATGATTCGCTTGCAAGTCGGAAGTCTCTGCTTCCGCAGTCGTTACATAATGCAGGTACTGCGACGTGATTGCTGTTTCCGACATCGACAGTATATATGCGGGCGCAGCCTTTGCATTCGTATGCTGCCTGTTTGAGTTTGACCTGTATTGGTGTGATGTTTTTTATCATTGCTTTTGATGATATGAGTTTGCCGTTGTAGGTTGCGTCAAGGTCGTGCATCAGTACGTTCGGCGGTACTTCGACGAGTTTCAGGTGTATGTGGTTTTCGTCGGTTCTGCCTTTGTTGATGCGGTTTTCTGCATAGTTCAGGTTGATTTGGTAGTTTGGTTGCAGGAATTCTTTGTTGAATTTTTTGTGGAATTGTTGATTGAGTAATGCATAGTCTATGTTGATTTTGGTTGGTTTGTCTTCGTTCTTGCATAATTTCAGTTGTTCTCGGTAGTTGTCGATTACGAATTTGAGAACGAATTTCATTTCATCATTGCTTTTTGCATTACTCATTCAACCACCTTATATTTCAAGTGTTTCTTTTGCTTTTTCGTATTCGTCCATGTCGATTGTGCCTAAATCGTATAGGTTGAAGAGTTCGTCGACGATGCCGGATTTTGTGATTTCTTCGCTGTTTTCTTTGAGTCTTGCAATTGCTTTCTGGACTGATGCATCATCGATGTCTTCAAATCCTTTGGCATCGGTTACGACTTCGGCTTCAACAACATTTGTTTCAATGACTTCTTCCTTTGGTGCGGCCGGTTTTCTCCTTGCGACTCTGCGGGATTTGCCGTTGGTTTTTCTGGTGACTGATTTTGCATTGCTGGAGTCTTCCTCTCCCATAAGGTCGAGTTCTTCGGCACTGACTTCACCTGCACCAATCAAATCAGCAATCGCTCTGTTCTTTGCACGGGTGTGTGCTGTTGACGGAACATCATGTTCGGCATGACTGAACCTTCCACGGAGTACGAAGTTTGATGGTGTTTCGGAGTCAGCATATTGTCCGCTGTAACGGATTTTATCGTATATGCTGCATACTCCAACGCCAATGGTGGAACGTCCGTTCGGCAATGTTGCACGGACTTTGTATCTTGCAGTCACTATCTGATTGACTTCATCGAATGTGAGTTCTTCACTGACGATTTCATCACTTATCTTGAATGCGGTCGCCAGTTTACGCCATGCACTTTTCTTTTTGGCTCGTTTGCCCTTAATCATCTGATAATCGGTTTCGTCAAGCAATGCTTCGACGAGTTCCTGATAATTATCCATGTAGTCTGAAACTGCCTGAACATCTACAATATCAAATGATGAGATTGATGGTGCAGTAGCATCATCGACTACTGCAATCTCATTACTCATTCGCCATCACCATAATCCACTGCACGGTCTTCGTCTTTCTGTACTTTGTAGATATTGAAAGGGTATCTGCCTTCCTCTTTTGGAGGGATGATTTTGGTCAGTTCGACACGAATGTAGTCTCCTTTTTTGATTTTTTTCACATATCTCTGGAGATTTTTGTGTCCAGGGAGAGTGGTTGTGATGACGTTGCCGTCTTCATCGTCACCCATGTCCAGGACTATGCGGTCGTTGCCGTAATCATCTTTCACAATACTGAATACATTTCCTTCGACGTTGTCGCCCACTTTTTCAAAATTCCAATATTTCGGTACGAATTCTTCTTCTTCAATTTCGATATCTTCAAATGCCATAATTTATGCCTCCATTTGGTTTTCTAATAATTTGATATTAGTTTCAACTATCTGTACGCAGAAGTACCTGATGACTATGTTTTCAGGCAATTCTGTTGCACCTTCCGGCAGTCTTCCGCCGGTCACCTGTGCTACGAGCAGGACATCGCCCTGCCTTAACTTTAATGACTCACGCCTGTATTCGACGCCGAGTATGTTGGCCAAATCCTCATGGCCGATGTAACTGATGGCGTCCTGTGATAGTGAGTCGAATTTCTCTTTTGATATTTCGTTCCATTGCATGATGCCTGAGTTGACTGCCGGCATCTGCAGACTGAACGAGTTTGCTATGAATTTCATGTTGGTCCTCCGAGTACCTGATCCATGACGATTTTGTCCATTCCGTCAAGGTCTCTTATTTTCTTTTGTAATCTTTGGTCGAATGTGAGTCCGTCGACTGGTTTGCCGTTTTCGTCACATTCCTGATTGCTGTCCCAACAACTGATGATTAAATCAGTCATGTCGTCGCAGCTTTGTTTGAATTCTTTCATTATGTCACCTCTGTAATTGTAATATGGGTTGGTACGGTAGCACGATTCCTTTTTTTGATAACAAATTATAGGATTCTGATTTAAGTTGGGAAAAAAACATATGTCATGGAATCGTACCTGGCACCAACCGTTGCTACATTATTATGTAACCTTGAATTTGTCCTCCGTCGATTACCTGTGTGACAGGCAGTGCATGGTCATCTACTGCTTCCTCAATCTCGTCATGAACGTTGCCGAGATTAAAGTCTTCCAGTGAGATGCCTTGTCTTTCGATGAACTTACACGTGGTGTAAGCGTCACTGACGGTTTCATGGCGCAGGTCTGCAACAGACACGGTTCTCATTTAGATGCCTCCGTTCATGAGGTAGTTGTATGTGAGTCCGGAGTCTGTTGCGCTTGCGCCTACTATTACGAATGCTAATGCAACAAATAAAAGCATCGCAATGATTATACCAGTGAAAAATAAGACTGGAGCGTTGCGGTATACGAATTGCTCCAGTTTTATGGAGATGTTATTATATGAATAACTCTGTTTGGATAATCTTGCAGGCTGTTTGCTATGGTTTAATCCTCCGATGATTAAACCGATATAGAATATGATGTTGTAGATTAATCTCATAAAGGCACACCTCTTTCATCGACAATCATGTCATCATAATTGTCCTGATAAGTATTGTGGATGCTGGCTGTGACTTCGTGGTTGAAGTGGTAGTCGGTGACTGTCAGTTCTCCATCGATTTCTTCAACAGTTACGATGTCCAGGAGTTTGATGCCTGGGAGTAGCCAGTCCATGAGTTTAACCGGAAATCTTTCGTCGCCTTTTCTGACGACTCCGGTTTTCTTTTCAACGTCGATGCGGACTATGATGTTTAATGGTTCGGTGTCGATTTCATCAAACCATGATGGGTAGGGTTTCATTGTACACCTCCGGTCATGTCCTGTGCCAGTCTTCTGCCGGCTTCCTCTGATGTGATGAATTTCCTTGTCCTTTTCATGTCCTGAATTTCGTCTTCAAGGTCGGCACAGCGTTCCTGCATGTTTTGCAGTTCCTTGGACAGTATCTGATTGTCCTTGATGAGTTGATTGCGTTCAGCAAGCAGTTTATCGTTGTCGATGCGTAGAGTATCCACTATCTTGGACAGGTGGTTGATTTTCCTTTCGGTTCTTTTGAGCATGGCTTCATCGTTGATGATGTCGCCGACAAATCTGACATTCCAAATTGTTTCGGCATACTCGATGAGAGATGCAATGACCTCCTCACTGTTGGTGTACCAGTGAGTAATCTGCAAGAATTCAGACAGATCAAGTGCTGACCATTTGACTTCATCGCCATGACGGTCTATCGGTCTGACAATACTGTCAGGCAATGTGTCAAGTTCAAGTAACATATCCAACAGGACTTGTCTTTTAAGTCCGTCGATGCAATCAAAAATAGTGTTTACTTCATCGGCAAAACTTAGGCTTGCGCATATGCCGTCATAATAGTAGACAATGCTTGCATTAATGTCAACGGGTGTGCTTTCGCCGTAGAATTCAATTGACTCTTTGTGAGCCTCATTGAATTCAATGACTTCGATGTCAATGGTTGTAGGGGCTGACATTAGTAATCAACTCCCTCGACAAGTAGAATTCCGTTGAATTCTATCGGAGCATTGCTTACTTTCCTTGCAGATGCAATGGCTTCCTCTTCGGTTTTACCCCTGCCTACAACGAAATTATATTCATCAATGACTTCAAATCTGGAATGTTGAGGCATGTCATCGTAGGTTAAAAAAAGGCGTTTGGAAGACATCAGAAGTCCTCCGCTGTGTACGGTACATAGCAGTCTTCGGCTTCAGCGATTGCTATGTCCTCGTCAGTCATTGGCTGGCCCCGTGACATGAATGCACGAAGGTCTTCATCTATTGCTTCGATGGCGTAGCCTTGAAATGCAGTTTCATCGTATACTTCAAAAACAGTAAAGCCTGCCAGTTCGGCAAGACTTTCAATCAGTTCGTCCTTTGATGTGTAGATTGTGTTTTCATCCACTTTGCGGACAACCCGTTTAGGTAATGCCATTATGCATCACCTTCCTTAAAAAAAGTAGCTTTCAGTTCGTCATAGGAGTTTGCTTTATCGCAAATCTCCACGATTTGCTGTTCGTTTCCGATGGCGTGGCCATCGATAAATAATGTATCATTTCTTACTTCTATCATCTGTATAACCTCGTACGGTTTTTGAAATAATTTTGATGTGTTGCAGCACATCAGAACCATTTCGATGTTATAATATATTGCAGTTCTTATATATAAATATTTACATTTGTAAAAATTTACATATTTACATTATTACAAATATAAATAACTATAAATACTATTTTTCACATAAATAATAGTATATAATTACTAAAAAACAAAAAGGAGGAATTTTACCTATGGTTAAGGAACAATTGACCTGTCTAATAGATAAGGATTTGAAAACAGAATTTCAAATCATTGCCAAAAGACAAGACACAACCGTGACCAACATAATCACTGACTTTGTCCAGGACTATGTTGCAAAATATAAGGAATGAAAAAAAGTAATCACGAAATGCTTTAAAGCAGTAGCTAATAGTTTTAAACCGTCCATTTCGACTGGAACTATTTTAAAAAACTTTAAATAGCATTTCAATATATATATTTTATTGTTACTGATTATCATCCTATCCTCGTACGGTAGTTTGTTTTTAGTAACACGTGGTTCTGGATTGCGAGGTGTTGCAGCACCAACGACCAATCCAAAAACCACATCGTGCAATTAATAATTATGTTTTTTCGAATATTTAATAGTTGGTTTTACAATATATTCTATTCGATATTTTATAATTTTTAAGTTGGTGCATATAAAAGATGCCATAGAGAGAGCATCTGTTAAGTATTATTTGAGGTAATTGTTATGAAACGAATACTTATTTTGATTATTATTTTACTGTTCGGTGTTTCTGCTGTTTCCGCTGCTGCGAATTTTGATTTACAGGCTCCGAACGAATTCGAACATTCCATATATTGGGACAGGAACGATGACATGGATATTTATTCTATGAAAGGAGACAACAATACTATGCTTTATGTTGATAAGTACGATGCTGATAATGATGCAATCCTTTTTGAATCTGATCCAGAATTTGATTATTATGTCACTCCTATGGGCAACAACACTTATCTTTGTCTTGACAAGAGCGTCCATGAGGGTTCTATCAATGAGGTTGTCGAACATGGCGGCGAAAAGTATCTTGTTTATGTATCTGTTATGGGCAATCCAGACAATGCAAAGGTCACCGACAGTGCAAAATATCTTGTCGAGTTCAATCAGCTGAATAATGTCGAACCGGTGGCTGTCTGATGCATGACGGTTTCATCTGTGATGCCTGCGGTTTCACCAGTATTGAGGAGGTCGGCACAGGCAAGTACACCTGTCCGAAATGTGGCAGTCAGATGCGGAGAGCGAAGCAGAACGGCATGTTCGGTGGAGGTGATGCCAATCCCTCTGCCGGTGCCTTTGCCCTTGACATATTGTATATTGTCTTTGTCGGAGGTTTGAGCTTCGGCGTGATGAATTACATCTCTTACTGGACAGATGACTTCCGTGATATTGTGCTGTTAGTGTTATGGTTTGTCCTTTTTGTTGTGAGTCTTGTCTATTTCCATAAGTTCATTTCAGGACCGGATAAGGATAAGGCTATTCGCAAGGACTGAATTCGTAGCATATTTCCTGATGCAATGCTTTGTATTCATCGTCGAATTTATCGTTACCGCACCAGCTGTCGGCATCCCAGTCGCTGTGATATGATTTGAAATATCGGCAGTGTTCGCACCTTTTGAAAGGGTCACCGTAACGGTGCTGTTGATATAGTTCTTTTAATCTTTCAATCAGCATTAAAATCATCCAGTCTGAACATTTCAACTATTTTTTTCGCCACTTCCTTTTCGTTTTTCTGACCGTCTGCAAGCAGGTATGTTTCGTCATTTTTGTCTGTTACTGTTACTTCAAAGCCTTTGTCTTCAAGGGCATTCAAAAGGTCTGCAAGAACGCTTGAATGGAAGTCGCTTATGTCGTCGATTGCATTAAGCATTTCGCAGGCTTCTTCGAGATTATATGTCTTGCCATTTCGAGCATCATGTATCGTTTCGTCCTGATAGGTGAACCGTTCCTTGTCTGATGGTTTTTCATATAGTTGCAAGTATCGTTTGACATGGCCGAGTTCTTCTTGCAAGTCCTGTTTTTCATAGTATAATCGGTTGAGTTCGTTGACTGCTCCAATGGCTCCGAATTGTTTATCAGTCATCCTGTTGAGGATTTCGGTTTCCCAGTTGTCGATGTTGATTTTGTCGTATACTTTGAGTCGGAAGTCGTCGCATGCTTTGTCCCATAGATCTATTTTTTTGTTATGCTGTTTGCAGTGGAATCCGTCTCGGATTTCCATGTCGATGCAGAATCCGCATTTGTTGTATGTGATGTCCGTCATTGTTATTGCTCCTGCATTGTCATCACAAATCGTATTTTCCTGTGTTTATTTCATCAAGCACCATATTTGCAAGTTTTATGTTCAGTTCCTTGTTGCCTGTGTCGAAACTTGCAATCCATGTGTTGAGCAGGATGTCTTTAACACTTGCACTTCCTGATTTATACAGTCTGCTTCCTTCAACAACTTCAACTTGAAACCTGTCTATTTTAATTGTCATCGTTATTGCTCCCACATTGTCTTTACATTACTCATTACTTTGTAAAATTCATCTGATTTCGGTTTTATTCCACGAATGAAGAACTGTCTTGTCAAGACCATCGCTTCACCGTAACTTATGCTTCCGCAACTCATGATATCTGCCATGTATTCTTTAATTAGTTCTTTCCATGATTCCTCGATGCATTCCTTTAATATCTTAAGATTTTCGTTGTTTTCGATTATCTCTTCAATTTCCTCTTTCGTGAGTTTCCGTTCTGTCATTTTTCCAAGTCTCCCCTAAGTCTTGTCTTGTTCAGGTCTCTTGTTATTCCATTCATTTTTTCACCAACCAAGGCATCTGTTCTTCCAATGGGTCTTTCGGTGCATCATCGACGAGTATCTTCACCTTGCAGACACCCTCTCCCACGGTGTAGTCGACACAATGCTCCTTGACCCACAATTCGCCAGTATTGATTTTATCCAATATTGAGTTCAACTGTTCGGTCAGTTGCTCTTTTTTGTAGGTTTCCACATCAAATAATGGCTTTCCGTCACTTTCTATTGTCAAGTCTGTCTTCATTCATTTCACCTCATACCTGTGCAATTTTCGCCGTTTATCTTTGAAACCGTATATAATCCGAAATCGCTTTCGGTATTGAATGTGATAGTATCATTGATGAATATCTGTTGATACTGTGTATCTGTCACCTGAATGTCACCGAAATCGATAGTGTGGACAGTATAACATGAATCATAATTGTTAATAATTTCCTTATCATCGACTGTTGTTGTAATCTCTTTTGCTGAAACCGGTGCAATCAGCAGTAACGTGATTATGCACAGTAACAGCATTGCTTTTTTGAATGTCATTCTTCAATCTCCTTTTTTAATTCCCGATTACTAAATTGAATACCTAAAACATTCATTTTTACATTTAAACAGTCTATAATTGCAGTATTCAATATTTCTATTGGTATATCATCAAATTCACTTAATACTTGCATTTTCAAAGTTACATTTGTTGGTTTATTTTGTTTAATCATTCCTGTAACTCCTTGTCTATTTTCTCGATTAATTCATCATAGTTTAATTGAAACAGTGTTTCTATTGTTTTGTCTTTTCTGTCTGTTGCATATAATCCGTTTATGCTTACTAATTCGTGTCTTATGTCTTCCAGTAATTGTTTGTCAGTCATTTTTCCACCTTCTTTTAACTCTTTTTTTAAATCCGCCCATTCTTTTAAATCCCGCATGGAATATCCTTTGTCAGTTATAAAACTTTGACATAATTTGATGTCATCAATGTCCTGTTGAATTTGTCGTTTTAGCTGTTCGGTTTCATTGTACAATCTGTTTAATTCATCAGTAATGTCTGTATCGAAGATATTACGATTGTTTATTGTATCTTTGACTCCGTAATCAATGCCACTTTCTAATGTGGAGTATCTTTCATTTTTCCAATTTTGTTTGAGTTCTTCAATATATTCATCGTCTATTATTTTTAATTTAATAGTTAATCTTCCTTCAAAATCAGCATTGCCGAATTTGACTTCAGCAGTATCATCTCTTGTTGCAGTTATTTCTTTTAAATGATTAACGAGAACTTCTGTTAATTCTCCTAAATTGCAGGACAGAATTTCTTCTAATGTTATTTCATCCATATATATCCATCACCTTTTCAAGACAGGTCTTGATTTTCATCCATTCATTACGAATGTATTCGCTGCAGGAAGTCATTATCAGTTTATGCGCTTCAAGATAAGCGTCCTTGTACCATTTCAGTTCAAAGGATTGTCTGTTGATTAACTTGATGAATTTCTGCAGTTCCTTTGGGTCTTCAATGAAATAATAGTCATCCGGACCGTTATTGTCATATATCATTATTCCTTTCTCGCCGACGCCGAGTTCAAACTGTTCAGTCATTGTCCCAGTGCTCCTCATCATAGTGTTGCTTGAAGAACTTGTCGAGTATGCAGTAATCGTGCCATGCAGTTGAGGACTCATAGGTTACTGTGTCGAGTCCTGCAAGTTCGTGTCTGACTATCTCCTTGACACTGTCTTCTTTGCTGACACTTTCGGCTTCACTGACCAGTTGGAGCATTTTCCGCAGTTCCTTGTTCTCTTTGGTCAGTTCCTTTATCTGCTCTTCATGTCCTGTCTTGGTGTAGTTTCGTTTGATTTCATCAATCCGTTGGTCGAGGTATTCGTTCTGTTCTTTCAGGTCTTTGTTTCGGAGTTTGTAGATTGAATTGTCTTCTTCGAGTCTGTCTCGTATGTTTTTGAGTTCGGTGTTTGCTTGTTCGGTGGCTTCAACATAATCCTTGATGTCACGGTTGATGCTTTCCAGTTTATTGAATTCTTCAACGATGGCTTCTCCGATGTCTCTGTGGTCGAGGCTTAATGCTCCGAGTTTACTGTCTTCGTCGATGTTCCATAGCATCAGGCATTCGCCGTCCTGACAGTCATAGTCGACGAGTTTCCATATTTCATAGATTATTGTTGGTTTCATAGGAATTCCTTCCGTTCGATTATGATTTTCTCTTCGTCGAAACTGACACGGACAATATTGGTATCATGTATCAGGATTGTGTCATGGTAATCGCATAAGTCATTTGCCGTTTTCTCGTTTAAAGTTATGTCTTTCAGGTTGCCCATATCGTCATGTATGCAGTAAATTTTCATTTATCTTCCTCCGTGTATTGCATCAATCATTTCCTGTGATGCTTGGAGTCTTGGAATGCAATGGTGCTTTTTCGGACTGGTTTTCGCCGGTTCGCATTGTGAGTCTTCGAATTCATCTTCGGCTATGACATATCCCAATGTTCCGACTTTCCCATAGTACAATTTATGTGGGAATGTGCAGTCGAAGTCGGGTCTTCTGTCGATGAAGTTTCGGCATGCCCAGTTTCCACCGAGCAATCCTTTGAATGCGACATCGTCCTTGTCGACCTCCATTTCGATGATGAATTCCTTACCGCCGATGTCCTGATGTTCAATGTCTTTTCTGATTATTCTTTTTTCAGTCATTTTTATCCTCCTTATAATCCACATAGCACCTGCACATTACAGGCTTTGGTGTTGGCAAACTGTCAAATGCTTTGCACAGCATTTCAAATCGTTCCTTTTCCCGTTCTTCTTTGTCTTGTTCAAGGTCAATTCGGGGCTTGACGAATACTGGTCCTCCGAATGTTTCCAGTGGAGATAATTTGAATGGCTTGTCAGTCATCTAACTTCACTTCCCTAACTGAATATGGCATTTCACTTGGGAATTGTGCTTCGGCATTCAGTCTGTCCTTTTCCGCATATGCTTTCTCTTTATCGAGATAGGTTTTGATTTTTTTAGTGTATCCGTCATTGTTTGCCATTGTGCCATCGTAAAATTCATACCATATTTCATATACATATTTGCTCATCGTTATCGCTTCCTTTATGTCTTCTTTGTACCATTTGTCTAATGCTTTGCTCTTTAAAATAAATTTAAACTTGTCATCGGGCTTTGTTTCACTGTCTTGTTCAATGTCATAAAATCCGACATATCCCTGTTGAAGATTGACTCCAATGCAAATGAGAGCATCATCACTGTATGGATCTAATAATGTGATTAACTCTTTTTTGGTCAGAGTGTCCCATTTGTCAGTCATGCTCTTCACCGTTCAGCATCTTCTGCAATCGTATAAATTCCGATGGATTTTTAAAATCTTCTTTTAATCTGTCAAGATATTTCAGAGTAAAATCGCATTTGGCTTGAAATTCCATATTGTCTTTGTCTATGCCTTTTTCATCTTCCAATCCTTTAATAAAAGCATCGAGTATGTCGAATATGGTGGATTTGAATTGATTTAACTCGTTGTTCTCCTGACATATTTGTATAAATTCGTTTGTGTTTACTGTTGTTATGTCTCCTTCTGCACGTGCAATGGGTTTTGCTTTTATGGCTTCTTGGAGATTGGATATTTGCTGTTTTAACTGTTTGTTTGCCTCTGCAATCATAGCTCCTTCGTTCAGCATTCCGACAACTTCGCCTATCCATAGTTCGTCGCCGGTTCTCTGATTGTTTTGTTTCTGATTGTCCCAAATTCCGGAATGTGTGCCTTTTTTAACTCCATCAATTAGTATAAATCGATTGTTCTCCGCCATTTAATCCTCTCCAAAAATGATTTTATGCAACATAACCAATAGAATAAGGATAAATCCTGTTACGGATATGATATATCCTATGCTTTGCCAGTCTGGTATACAGCAGAACGGCAAACCGATTATGAACATGCTGCCTCCGATGTATGCCAGACAGTCTTGAATAAATCCTTTTGTAAATCGTTTAGTCATCGTCAATTCCCCAGTAACCGTCTTCGCAAGTCCTTTCCTTATACACCCACCTTCCAGTTTCGGAGCAGTGGCTGTTGAAACTGTTGTAGTAGTAGCAGTTTTCACATATCCTTTCAGTCATCGTTATCACCTCTTTCAACATATCTGACTATTATGTCTTTCATTTCCTCGTCGAGTGTTATGTCATTGATGAGATATGCCTCATCACCATTGACATAGAATATCGTATAATCCCTTATCAGTCTAAGGAAAATACCGATAAGCAATCCCTTAATCATTTTTCTTCAAGTCCTTTGCCAAATCGTAGATGGTCTTTGTGTTGATGATTATTGCGACCGCCAGTATCCATATGCTGATGTTCACAACAAGCCAGTTATTCATTGTATCCCTCGTCGAATATCCTGTCTTCGAGTCTGCAAATCATCAGATGTCGGCAGGCAAGTTCGATAATCAAATCGCATTCAGTATCAGTCATCACCAATCACCTGAGTAGATCTCTGTCAATGAAATTGTCCTCGTCATTCATCATCAAGAGGTCCTGTTCAACATCGACCAGCAGGCGAAGTGCTTTTCTTTTGTCAGGATATGTGTCGAGCAGTATTTCCTGTGCTTTAAGCAGGCACATATACATTCTCTTGAGGCTGATTTGTGCAGCCATTTTGGGTTCGTCTCTCTCATTTTCCCGAATTTTATTGGTATTTTTCATTGTTTTTCCACCATAATCTGTTTTAATTTAATGAAATCATTGGGATTTTCAATATTTTTTCTTAAATTTTTCAGGCATTTGATGACTTCATCCGTCATTTCTTGATATGCCTTGTTGTCTGGGTCGATGCCTTTTTCGGACTCGTAGCCTTTGATGTAGGCGTCGATTATTTCAAGGTTCAGCAAATCGTTTGTCCGTTCCTGATTTATCACTGTCAGTTCGTCCAAATCGCTGCTGTAAAGCTCAATATTGCAGTTGCCTTTTATCCAGTTGATGTATTTGACATTGGTGTCTGACTTTTCAAGGTCTGCGATTATCTGATGCAGTATCAGTTTCATGCGAGTATTGTTGTGTCTTAACTTGCCGTTTTCTGTTGCAAGGTTGTCGCACAGATGCTTCAATGATTTTGCTTTTTCGGTATCGTAGACTCCCTTTGTCAGCCTGTCTTCAATGTATCTGAACCGCCATTCATTCATTTTTATTGTACTCCATTATTGCCTTGTCAATTGCCTTGTCCATATAGTCAAGGAAGTCCTTGTTTGTGGTTTCAACATGGATGTAAGCATCACTCATGAAACCGCCATCGTTTATCATTTCCTTTTTTCTGAATTCATAATCTGTCATGTTTTTTTCCTCCGAATCCATTAATCTGTCCCAGTCATCAGCGCATGCCTTAAAAATGTCGCTCGGCCTGATGCCGAATACTGTATTTCTGATATGTTCTGCAAGGTTCATTCTCTCACCACAGGGTCGGGCGAAAGGTACAGTTCGCCATCAATTCTATGAGATTTCACATGATTAAAATCAAAAGTCATGTCCACGAAGTGTTTTGCCTGCATCTCACTGCAACCTGCTATGCCCATATGCTCTTTCACCATAATATCCCGCATCTCATGTATGAGTTTGCCGTAATTCATGCCGAAGTTATCGCCGACTTTGACTTTGCGATGTCGGAGTTCATCGAATTTCCGCATTCGGTCACGGCTTCCAGGACAGACCTCATCATAGCAGTTCAGTGACTCCTCTCCTCCAGGAAGTGCACCAACAAGAATGTTGTCTTTCATAATTATCACGCATGTTTTACTGTTACCTCGTAAGGCATTTCATTTCTCAAATCAATAACGCTGCAGGTATGTTCCTGCAGGATTATCATCCTGTCCTTTTTCACTATTATTTCCGCATCGGTCGTGAAGACATGTTCCTGTGTCGAATGGTTTGCATATCTCATTATGCGGTACTGTGTCTTCATTGTGACGGTCTCGCATCCCTCGATTTCCCGCAGGAAATGAAGGATATCATCGAGTCTTTTGTATTTGTCATCAAGGATCGTGATTTCCATCTGGCTCCCTCTGCAAATCATTCAGCAATGCACAGACCTTTCCCATGTTCTCGGTGTTTTCATCATAATAATCGTTGTCGCCCGCAAATCTGACCGATGAGATGATGTGGCCGTTGTGGAACTGGTCGATTGTTATGATGTGGTTTTCATCGTCTTTTTTACTGTCCATCTGAAAACCTGTGAAATAGTCGCCTTCGAGGTAGAACATTCTGCCGTCCTTGAGCATGATGTATCCCCGTTCAACGCCGTGTCCGCAGCAGGCTGCCTTGACATTGTCGCCGAGATTGCCGAGACAATGGTCGTGCCCTTCATCTGTCGGATAGTGTTTGCATCGTTTGCATGCTCTGTCATTGTCTGCGGAAGAGTCATCGTCACTGTAACGCCATTCTTCCTTGACATAATTGAAGTAAATTTCATGTCCTCTGTTGTATGCTCTTCCCATACTCTAACTTCCCTTTATCAGTTTATATTCCTCTTTTGTGTAGTATTCCGCCAAGTCCTCAAGTTTCTTGAGATATTCCTTGACTTTTTCGTCATCACTGTACATTATCAGGGTTTCCAGTGAACATTGTATCTTGAATGTTGTGAAAACCATTTTCGATTTTGCGTCTTCCATAAATATCATTCCCGTAATAGAGATATGTTGCCGGAATTGTCGTATTGTAACACTGGAAAAATAGTAAAATCATAACCAAAAATCCAAAGAAGATTTGTTTTTCCTATACTCCTCATTGTCTTTTAATTCAACCCATTCCCATCCTTTCGCCAATACTCTCTCTTTCAGTTTTGCAATTGTTGTTGCCTGAACATTCTTTGCTTTTCCATGTCCGTCAAAACAAGAGTATCTGTAATAATAACCGTTTGTGTATGAGTTATCGGTTCTTTTGATTACTCTAAAATATCCTGTCGAATGTTCTTTTTCTATGTTAATCCGTTTGGATTCGGATTCATTTATTGTTTTTTCTGCGAGTTTTTGGTCAATAATCTGCCATTCGTAACCTTTTTTCAGAACTTTTTCTTTTAGTTTGTGAATGTCTGAAGCCCTGATTCTTATGTTTTGGCGTCGCACTTCATATCTGTAAATGAATCCCTGTTTGCATTTTGGGCATTTTTCTTTCAGGACTCTGTAAAATCCAGTATTGTTCTTTTTCTTAGATAGATTATGTCTGGTTTTTTTACTGTGTTTGAATCCTTTTTTGGCTTCGATGGCTTTCTGTTTCAAAATCGGATTGTGCATCGGGTTTCCGTATCCGCTTATGCTTCCCCCACGGGTTAAATTGTATCCTGCATGGTATGTGTTGTATAATGCTATGAATTTTTGTTCTTCGAGATCCAGTTCGTCAGGAGTGCATTTGTATAATATGTTCCATGCGAAATGTTCCCAACCGTGCTTTTGAATAGTATTGTCGATGTATGAGTTTCCTCTGCTGGTGCGATATCTATGTTGTTTTATTCTTTGTTCTATGTTGATTGATTGTCCCACATATTGTTTGCCAGTGATGTTGTTGGTTATGATGTATATTCCGCAAGTCATAGATAATGGTTTGTTTGTTCAGTATACGGATTGTAACACTTTAATGCTTATAAACTTAAATTTATGTGCTTATTTAAGCATATAAACTAAAATTTATCTGCGAATATTGAACATGCCTTTAAGGACATCATCAATGAATTGTTTTTTGTATCCATTTGTTATTGCTGACAGTTCATTCATGTTATCACATCAGTGTTGTCTGTCCGTCTTTGTAGACGATTTTTCCGCTTGCTCCGTTTTCCGCATCGAAGCTGACTTCTATTTCCTCGACATCATCGGGATTGAGTATTTTGTTGGCGGGAATTGTGTTTTCAATTTCAACCGCATTATCATGTGTGATGCCGAAGAGTTGGCATGCTTCGGCTTCGGTATCGCATATCTCGATATGTGGCAACGGCAATCCGTAGCCGAGATAATTGTTGACACGGTATGCTCCGAAGAACTCGTCGGTCAGTGTGTTTTTGCATATGGCTGCTCCTCTGACTCCGTGAATGTAGAAATTCAGAACGCACATTTTCACCGCAACCATATCCAAATCGTTCCCTATGAATATTGCGTTTGGTGCGATTGTCTTGCCTGCAAGCAGTAACCGTCCGCTTCCACAGGCACAGTCATTAATCATTCTGCCGGAATAATCCCTGTCCGGAACGAATGTCATTTCCGCCATCACCTGACATACGTTTGCCGGTGTGAAAAACTGTCCACGGTTTCTGGCTTTGTATTTTGACTGGACAATATCCTCATAAAAGAGTCCGAGATAATCGTACCATCCCTTGTCCGGATTGTTCTTGAGATAATCGTTCTGGATATTTACCCATGCATTGAACATGTCGAAATAGTCCTGTTCTCTGCCTTTGAAGTCGAGGTTTCTTTCATGCAGTGTGAACAGGTTGATGTCTATGACATAATCCATCCATTCGCTGAAGATGATGTTTGGATCATCATGTCTTGCCAGTTTTTCAAATGTCTCTTCGAATTTTTTCATAGTTTGCCTCCAGTTCTTTTATCATTTCGTCATGTCGGTATTGCATTAGTGCTTTTGCCATTTGCATTTCCATTATGTGGTAGGATAGCATTGTGCCTATCAGTATGCCTGTGCATAGCACCAGTGTATCGAGCATGAGTTTTTCAATCAGTATCATAAACTATTATTTATGTGATGTGTTGTCAGATTGTAACAGTGAAAATCAGATTAGTTTGGTCTGTCCTCTGCCGATGTAATTCCAGTATCTGTCCTGAATTATGTCGCAGTAGTCTTTGCTCAGTTCCATTATCAGGCATCTTCTGCCGGTGGCTTCACAGGCAATAAGTGTGCTCCCCCCTCCACCGTACAGGTCAAGCACAGTATCGTTCGGGTTCGTGAATTCCTCAATCATCTGTTTAAGCAGTCCAACTGGTTTTTGTGTCGGATGTACTCGTTCTTTCAGTTCTTCCCTGCGGTCGCCTGCTCTTACCATTCCGCTCCAGCTGTGATGATATAGCAGACTGGATTTGCCTTTCAGGTTTGTCCAGCATAATTCGACATCGCTGAAGTTGTTCCGTTTGAATTCAAGATTTGATTTCTTGAACCATACTAACCATCTGTGGTTGTTTGGCAGTTCATGTGCGAAGTTATTTGCTCCGAAGATGATTGACGGCACATTCAAATCAAGCAGGTGCTGTGGATTGAATGGCTTGTCATCTCCGATTACTGGTTTGTAGAGTCTCGGTTCAACAATGCCTGGGCTTTCCGACTTTGCCGTATGCGATTTGCCCCCCCCCCTTCTTGAAGCCCGGTCTTGCGGGTGTTCCGACTGTTCCTGAAGGTTGGTGGTTTTGCTCCGCCGATTGTTGCCATTTGCTCTCTCTCTCTCTCCTTGAATGGTCTAATGGCTGTTCCGCCTTGTCCGCCGATTTGCCCCCCCCTATTTTAACAATATCAATCCCATAAGGCGGGTCGGTTAAGAGCAAATCGACCTTGCAGTCGCCGATGAGTCTATTGACATCATTTTCATTGGTTGCATCGCCGTTAAGCAGACGATGTTCGTTCAGTTTGATTACTTCGTTCATGGAGTATGTTCTGTGTCTTCGGTTGATGGATTGTAACAAAAATAAGTAGTGGAGATGATGGGATTTGAACCCATGACTTAACAGTCCTCTGTTCGCTCTCGCCAGTATTGCTCGGCCGGCCGAGTGTGTCTGAGCTACATCTCCAGATAATCTGACTGTCGGCCGGTTGCAGGTAAAAATGATAACGACAAAAACCCTGCAACCGTTTACCCTTGCCTGACAGTCAGTGAGCAAATCTATGAAAGCAGTCACATGACCGGAGGTTAAGGTAGTGCCAAGTGTTTTACGAATAAAAAGACCGGCCATGTGACAATAGAATATCTGATTGTGGAGTTGTCTTATTGTAACACTTTTTCAGATTTCGCCTATCGCCTGCATTGTTTCGAGGAGGTTTTTGTCCCAGTTGTTGTCCTGCAGGAATTCGATTATTTCTTCAGCCTTGTCGATTGTATATGTTCCGTAGTATTCGGTTGTGCCGTTGATTGTTTTTTGCACGGCATACTTGCTGTCTGATACCTGTTTGCAGTATGTCGGGACATGGTCGTTCTCCAAGTATGCGATATCTTCAATGGTGGATTGTCCAAACATCGTATACGGCAGGACATCAAGCATATGCACAGTCCATTCGGCAACCTCCACAATCCAGTCACGATTTTCAATCCTGAAGCCATACATCAGCAACATGTCACGGACAAGATTTGCTATTCTTTTGTCCTGCCAGTAACCGTAATAGACTCCCTTGCCGTTTTTGTCCTTACGGCGAACCATATATCCATTGCCGTTGCGGTAAACCCATCGCTTCGAATTGACGATTGACTTATGGCCATGTCTTGCCTGTATCTCTTTGAGTTTCGATTTGTCCCAGTTGACCTTTTTCAAATCATTCGATATCTTATGCGCCAGTTCCTCAGTCGGATAAACGCCATAAGTCACGTTGCCTTTTCTGACCTGCCAGCGTTTCAGCCTTTGCAGGTAACTGACATGATTGTTGTAATTTGACGGCATCGGTCTTGACAGGTCGGGCTGATAAATCTTTTCCTGTTTTTCCAGTATCTCCAATGGATTTTCACCGGCGAGAACGAGTTGTTTGAATTCTGTCCATGATGAATTCCAGAATTTCGTAAGCCAGCCGTTGACTGTCGCATCAGTCACTCCGAGCATGTCTGCGGTTTCCTGTCTTGACATTCCCTGCTTGACATATTCGATGGCTTCGGCGAGTTCCTTTTCATGATAGTTGCGTTCCTTGATGTTTCGGATTTTCCTTGTCGGATAGGTCGGCAGTTCCATGTCAAAATATGGGTTGGCGTTATCGTCAATGCATTCCACTAATAAGTCATAGTCCCAGTCATGCTCTTTGAGGAAATCCCTTTCATATAATGCAATCCTGATGTCATGATATACGATGGCATCGAGTTTGTTGTCAGTATATTCCTTAGGAAATACGAGTTGCCAGCCGTGCTGTTTTCCATTAAGCATATTCCTGTTGATATACTGATAGAAGAACAGCAGTTTCGTATAGTATCGTGGATAATCGTCAAGTATGCGTTGCAGTTGTGTTCTGTCCCAGTCGACCTTGTTCATTTCGGTCCTGACGTATTCGGCCATCTCGATTGTCGGACAGGCACAGACATAATCCTTATGGCCCTTGTATTTTCCGCCATGATGGATGTGGAAGCTTGCAGGGCCTTTCTGTTTGATCGTGCCGGACCCGTAATCGGATTGTCTTTCAGACAGGACAAGCCGGTCAGGCAAGGGATATTCAAGACCTTCCTGATAATATGGATTGCCGGTTTTCAGGTCAAGGGTTCTGATGTTTGGCACCTTGTCTCTTGGCAGGTCATGGTATTGGTCACGGAACCATAATGCTTCTTCGATTGATTTTGTCAGTCCGAGGAATTCCTCTTTGAAATTGAAGATGGAATAGTATCGGCCGTTGTGTTTGCGGACATATTTGTAGTATTCACCTATATGAACGTGTTCGGGTGGCGGTAATGGTTGCCAGTTGTTTTCAATCAGTCGGTCACGGTATTCGATTGCTTCGGCTAATGTGTGGAGTGTTGCGAAGTGTACGAGTTTGTTGTTGATTGATTTGTTGATTGCGTAGTGGCCGTTTGCGGTCTTGTGAATGTTGCGGTGGAGTGATGTTCTTTTCATAAGAATAGTATTTGATTGTGGTGTTGGTGCATTGTAACTGTGGAATGTGCAGGGCGAAAATAGAATGGATGAACTCTTTTGATAACTAAATATAGGAAATATTAAATGATAGAAATTTCGATTCCTCCCTGCACGTCCAACGCAAATGAGGTAAAATGTCAATAATGCTTTTGTGCAGGTGACCGAGGAGGTTATTAGGATTTAATACCAGTGATTCAAATGAAACAGACGTAATACCACTGTCACCTGCACAGCGTATACTTATTGACAATTATTGGTTTGTAGTATGTGTTGTGTTATTGTAACATTGCCGTTGAAACCGGCAGCCATAAGGTGTGGGAGACCGTACTCAACGAGTCTTTTGAAATTATCGCATATCTTTTATCCACTAATTAAACAAGGTCGTCTATGAAAATTTTGAAGAATCTATATATCAGTCGAGTCCGCCTTATGCCTTATCGGTTCAACGGCAATACTGATTATGTCATTTGTGTTGTCGCATTGTAACTTTGCGGAGTATCTCCTCTTTGGAACGGGGTGTGTTTTCAAGTGATCGGATTTTGTCTTCGATGCTTGCGAGTCTGTCATTGACTTTGGCAAGTTCCTCGTCTTTTTCGAGCAGTTGTTCTCTTGTGATTTCCAGTTCTGTTTTGATTATGTGTTCATTGCCGATGAGCAGATGTGGCATCGCCTTGATGTAGTCGGCTTTGAGTTTGTCGGTGTCTTCAAAGAAATAAACATCATCAACGCTTCCGTTGGATTTGCCTTGCAGAACGTTGATTTCGTATCTGTCCATTCCGCCTTTGTTCAGGTTGCTCGCATGGAATTTCCGGAGCATATGTCCTCGAAACCGATTGTATTTTCCACGTTTGCCGAGTTCCATCGCATCATTGATTTCGGCGAATTTGATGGTGTAGTAATGCTTTTCAATCTGGAACAGTTTGTCATATGCATGGAGTTGTCTTTTTGTGCTCCGTACTGCGAGGTATTGCAGGATTTCGATTGTCGCTTCGTGGCTGCAGAATGTGATGAAGTATTTGTTGGTTTTCTGCCGTCTTGCCCTGAATGTCGGTATGATGCGGATGTCGTCGCTGATTTCCCAGAGTTTCGCCAATGGTTTGAACAGTCCGGTTTTATGATGGTATTCTTCGGTGGCTTTGATGAAGTCGCCGATTGTCAGGTTCAAGGCATCTACTTTTGACAGTCCGCTTGATGACAGGAATAGTATCAGTGCTCTCATCAGTGGTTCTGACATTTCGACTGCTTTTCTGATGATTTCCTTGTCGGGCAAATCTGCATATGTGATTGGTTCGATGACTATGCTGTTTTTTTCATTGAGTTTCGGCAGAGAATGTATTTCTATTTCGTGATGTCGGTAGAAGCTTTTGACAATTTTCAGATAGGTTTTTGCACTGTTTAATGTCATGTTTTCCCGAAGATAGTTCATATAGTTGGTTAGTCTTGTTTTGAGTTTTCTTCGTTTCCATCTGATGCGGTTTTCCTCTTCGTCGTCGGCTTCGATTATGAGTTCGTGCAGGCTTTTTTCCTGAAAGTTGCTGTAATGGTTCATTATCAGTTTGGTGGATTGGTATGTGGTTTTTGACAGTCCTCTCGTTTCGATATATTCATGTATATATTCCTCGTTTGTCATCATTTTATTACCTCATTTGTTGGTTTTGTCTTTTGAGTGTTAATATGCTTTGGAGAGAGCATTTGTTAACTATTTTTTTAAAAAGTATGGGAAAATTTATATACTAACAAAAAGTAAGCGGTCGCATTATCACATACTTTTTGATGGTTGTATGTGCTGTTTCGAGTAATGCTTTGAATCGTTGAAAATAAACCGTTCGCATATGTCCAAACGAACGATTATTTGAGTATGATTCTTTCATTGTCAATGTCGATTTCAATCTTTGCACTTATCTTTTTGTCCTGGAAGTATATGTCATAATCGCCAGGAATGTTGTCAAGTATTTTCTTCAATGTTTCAGCTTTCATGATATCGTATTTGTCTGTGGTGTGTATATGAAATTTTTGAAAAAAAATAAGCCCTCCGAATCAGTATGGATTCTGGATCCATGGTCTGACTTGGAGGGCTGTGTAGTGAATTACCAAATTTTTTACTCGATAAAAAAACAACTTGATTGATTACAAAATATTGGTGTTTTCACCTCTGTGGTTATTTTATGGTAGTTTTGTTGTTTTTTTATGTCATTGTAAGTAATTCATCGTTTGTGAGTTTGATTTCTTTTGCGATTTTACTGCATTCATCAGCAAACTCCGGATATTGTAGGAGTTTTGCTTGTTTTCTTTTTAGGTTGCGGATTTTTGTTTCGAGGTAGACTTTTTTTTCTTTATCGTTCATGGGTATTCACCTGTTGATTGTTTGCATAAACCATGATGGGTTTGTATCGATTAGTCTTCCGTTTTCGCACCATATTGCTGTTAATGGTTTGCCATTAGCGGATAATATGCATGCGGGGTCTCTTCTGAATGTGTTGCCGTTTTTGGATAGTTTTAACCGGACGTGTCCTCCGCCTGTGCCTGTGCAGTAGACATGTTCGACGGTTACAGTGTAGCCGAGTGCTTTGGCGATGTGGTAGAATACTTGGCAACTGTCGGTGCAGTTTATTCCTTGTCGGTTTTTCATTCTGTCGATACTGTTTTTGTTACTGTATACATCGTTGTAGTAATATGCATAGCCGTGTTCTTTGACTTTCTGTAATGCTTCGTCGATTGTGTTGACTTTGCCGAATACTTTAACGAAGTAATCGTAGACTGCGTCTTTGTTGATTGTTTCGTCTTGTCTTGGCATGTAGACGTTGCTGTTCGCGGCTACATAGTTTGGGTATCTTTTGTTGGTGTTGATGAAGTCTACGATGTTGGCGAACATTAGGCTGAACAGTTGTGGTTTGATTTTTTTGCCTTGATATTCTACATAATTAGGGCATCTTTTGTTGTTGTTGTAGAATACTGCGACTTCACGGGCTAATCTGATGTAGTCGGTCTTGTTGATTTTTGTGTTTATATTGTCGCCTTTGGGTGAGGGTGCATTTTGGAATGTTTTATTCGTGTAGATGCTGTCGGTGTTTACTACTGTGTTGGCAAGGATTTCGGTGTATGTGCCGTAATTGTATTTTACTCCATCGATTTTAATTGATGCGGGGAATTTGTGTTCTTTGTCTACATATGCGACTACTTCTTTTGCGATTTTGATGTTTAGTTGTTTCATATTTCGACTCCTGCTCTTGTGAGTATTTGTTTTTCTTCGGTTTCGAGTTTGTCTATGTGGTTTTTAATTGTTAGGCAGTCGCTTATGGTGTCTGCCTTGTCTAATTCGTGGTAGTAGACTACTAACATTTCTTTTATTTCTTTGAGTCTTTGATTTTCCAAATTCATATGAACCTCTTGCTATTTTCTGTGTTGAGGTAGCATTGTCTGTTACTTAGGAGGTAACAGCATTGTGTTTCGTCTTTTTTGCAGGTGTGCCTGTATGGGCAACCCTGATGTACATTTTCTTTCATGTTATCGATAGTGTATTGATACTTGATGTTGTGATTGTGGTTTTCCCTATGTCGAGTGTTGTGTTTTCAGTATTGTATAATACTGCTTCTTTGATGTTAGTGTAGGCAGTATTGTTGATTGTTACGGTTTTCGTGGTGGGGAATGTCCATTTCACGCATTCGGTATCGATATTTTTTTGGAATTGGGTTTCCCTCTCCGTTATTGTGTCGAGGGTTGTGGTTAGGTTTTTTATTTCAATTTTTATCACCTCTGTTTTTTATATTTATAGTTAGTGTATGTTTTTTTCAGAAACATACGGTGTTCAAGACATCAGATATTATGATGGAGCAACATCTGGCAAAACTTCAAACTACACAATCCCATCAAATTGTAGCATGACCTATTCCGATGGAAAATACACTATTTCATCAACACAAGGCGATAGGTTCATTAATATAATGAATGGCATTGATAATGTCAGATTTGAAGTTTTAATGACTTGTTATCCCGAAGGAGCAGGTATAACTGTTTCAGACAGACTTTCATTCTACAACAATTTCAGAGTAACTGGAAGAGATGGTGGAAGCGACCACATCTCCGACAGTTTCGATACAACAGAACACATAAACAACAGTTGGAGTAGATTTGGAAGTTATGTGAATGCCACCATCGGTCAGAATGATTATTTCAGATTAATATTGGAAGTAACTTCATCAACAATTACTGCAAGTGTAGAGAAAGAAGATGGAACAGTTATAATGCAACCAAGAACCAAATCAAGGAGCATTACTCCAAAATATCTGACATTGTTCGATAATAATTATGGAACATGGTATGTGAAAGAGATTAAAGTAACCGATTTATAATGCTTTAACACTATAATTCTTGAAATCAAATGTACCAGTTCCATGACTTGAATGGACTAATATCATTGGCTTGTTTCCAGTAGAACCGAATAAACTGCTTGTTAATGATTTATCAACACCATTAATGGTGGCAGATACATTATTGCCTTGTATTTTGAAAGTTATATGATGCCAATCACTATTAGCATTATTTGAAGATGACACTTCACTTCCCAAAGCAGTCGGAGTACAGTTATTCCTTAACATCACCTTATATTCACTATAAGATGGGCTTCGCATACTACAAGCACCTACACCAGTATTTGAACTGTTAAACAATCCTAAAACAAATTGTTCATTAGTAACTGCATTGATTTTTACATCAATATCGATTTGAATGTTATCTCCAACCGTAAATGGCATTATTAAAGCAGAACGGTCGGTTTGTGGAGTTATAGTGTAATATCCATTGGAATAAGTCAA
>Ga0265299_10001316_pt1 | contig 28703 bp, 28 predicted proteins | sample AusTroGonzalo_MG_4_FD_193485 | JGI IMG/M metagenome (GOLD analysis project Ga0265299, IMG submission 193485) | Bovine rumen microbial communities from tropical cattle in Woodstock, Queensland, Australia - Gonzalo_02 | ecosystem: Host-associated > Mammals > Digestive system > Stomach > Rumen ... | reverse complement strand
TTCAAGGGGTGTGCCGAGTTATGGCACACCCTTCTTTTATCTTTGCAGCGTAAAACAATCTAAAAGAAGGGAGTTTGGTATGATAGATATCTTAATTGTACTCTTTTGTGGTACTCGTATAGGCAGGGTTATACTTGGATTGCTTATTGTCTATTTCTTTGTGGCGTTAATGGGATGGGCGATCGTACCATTCTTGGCGATCATCATTGGTGGTTTATGTATTCATGCATCCATCTCAGGAATAGAATATTGTGAGAAGGGGGTCAAGATGAGAAAGACTCCTTTGATAGTGGGGAGCTTTTTCCTGGTCTTCGCTTTGCTATTCATCATAGGCTCGAGATACTATAATGAAAAGGAGCGATTGGCGCGGAAAACGTATCATTATTATGTATCATCGAAGACGGAAGAGACGATCGATGACGATACGTATGTGCCAGATAGCGTGATAATCACGAAAACAGAAAAGCCGAAGGCTGTCCGGGCAGGTCATCCATCAAGGCATCAGGTGTCGTCTTACGCTTCTTCATCATCGTATGTGGATGATGAAGAAGAATACGACGACGACAACATGCGGGGCTTTGACCCTGCATCAGAGGATGACATGGAGGATAACGGCATGAGCCGCTATCTGGATGATGACGATGACGAGGGGTGGGACTGATAATGGGTGAAAGGCTGATAGCCAGGTGCTTACGGTGATGCGTACCCACTGTGCGTTCCCAGTGCGTACAGGGTTTTATGGGCGTTTTTTGTATCTTTGTAGCGGAATATCAATCAGCATTTGTCTATGGATGAGAAGAAACGAAAGACCTGCCAGAACAAGCGCGGATATGTCGTCGTGCGACGCATGGCCGAGGAGATGCGGACCATGATGGCAAGGGAACCGATGGCGGGCATACAGATGATACAGATGTTTTCTAAGAATCCTCACGGGTACCGCGCATACGTACACGCGGTACCCGTGAAAAGAATGACGATATTATCTGTATGTATCTGTAAGTGTAGTGTCTATAGTGCCTCCATAGGAAAATTTAGAGGCTCTACGCAAAAATTTAGTGCCTCCGCATCATCATTTAGAGCCACTACGCTGACAGGTATTTACCACAGACGGGTGGTGCCCATCTGACGGCGATTTGCATTTTTGGGGCGCAATGTTAGTGATAATTGCGGAATTATCGTTATATTTGTATCTTGATTAAACAAAAGGTATGGATTATACAAGACGATTAGGGCAGAATGATGACTTCCGCCGTGAGGAGCTGATACGGGTGATAGAGCGTTCGGTGGAGAACCTGACCCTTCAGGAGCTCGAGGCACTCTATTATGATATGTCGACGAAAAACTATATCAACGAGTAAACTATAAATATCTATGAGTAAGAATCTATGGGTAACCGCAGGGTTACTGACATCTGTGCTGGCACAAGGGTGGGCACAGACGGAGTCGCGCCAACTGAGTATCGACACAAAGACGCTGGGCATCGAGATCAGTCCCACGCTGAGCGGCATCTTCTTCGAGGATATCAACCAGTCGCTCGATGGCGGTGTCTGTGCGCAGATGATACAGAACAACTCGTTTCAGGCATACAACGTGCCCGACGGTCCTGCCAATGAGTTCTCGCAGAGCGACACCATCTTCTTCGGATGGACGGTCGTGAGCCGGGAGGGAGCCGTGGGACAGGCACGTGCCGTGAGCGACCATCCGCTGGTGACACTGGCGCGTAAGTATGACTACGACCCGAACGACAAATACGACGACGAGCTGCGCTACGCCCAGTATTGCGTGCGCTTCGACATCGAGAAGGCTGGCGACGGCTACGGCATCGCGGCCAACGGCTACGGCATCGCCCCCAGCTCTCGTGAGCGTGGCGCCATCTACAGCAACAACACCCAGCGCCCTTCGCTGGCTGTCGAGGCTGGCGTGAGCTACGATCTGGGGCTCTATCTGCAGGGCGAGAAGTATAAGGGAAAGGTGAGCGTGTGGCTCGAGGATATCGACGGCAACGTGAACTCGAACATCATCAAGCTGCCGAAGCTGAGAAATGAATGGAAGAAATACACGGGCAGTCTGAAGGCCCTGCGCTCGAAAGACAGTAGGCTGGTGATCGCCGGCGACGCCGCAGGCACCTTCTATCTCGACTTTGTGACGCTGCTGCCCGAGGCCTCGCATCTCTGGAAGGATGGCAAGAGCGGTCCGCTGCGCAAGGATATGATGGAGGCGCTGGCTGCCCTGCATCCCACGTTCATGCGCTTTCCTGGCGGTTGCGCGTCGGAGGGGCCCAACTACTTCGGTCAGGTGTTCTGGAAGAACTCCGTAGGCCGGCCTGAGGAGCGTATAGGCTTCCGTAACCACTGGGGTTACTGGACGTCGCAATATGTGGGCTTCTATGAGTATTTCCTTATGGCTGAGTCGCTCGGCGCCAGTCCGCTGCCTGTGCTCAACAACGGTGTGACGTGTCAGTTCGTAGGCCATTCGTATGTGGCCCCGCTGGAGACAGAGGCCGACCGCCAGCGCTTCCACGACATCTTCGTGAAAGACGCGCTCGACCTCATCGAGTTCTGCAACGGTCCTGTCACCTCTACCTGGGGAAAGGTGCGTGCCGAGATGGGTCATCCCGCGCCCTTCAACCTGAAGTACATCGGCATCGGCAACGAGAACCAGGGCAAGGAGTTCTGGGAGCGCTTCGACATCATCTACAAGGCCGTGAAGGCGCAGTATCCCGACATCATCATCGTATCGACGGCCGGTGCCCGCGATGCTGGGCGCGAGTTCGACAACAACTATGCCGAGATCGACGCGAAGTATCCTGACACCTATGTCGATGAGCACTATTACAAGAACGATGACTGGTTCTTCAGTCAGGGCAACCGTTATGCGCCGGATGCCAAGCGCGGCAAGGAGGGACTGACCTACGACCGCAGCAGGCCGACACGTGTCTTCGTGGGCGAGTTTGCCAACAACAGCACCAACAACGCCTACCGCAGTACGCTGGCCGAGGCCGCCTACTGGCTCAGTCTGGAGCGCAACTCCGACATGGTGGTGATGGCTGCCTACGCGCCGCTGTTCTGTAAGAAAGGCTACAACAAGTGGAACTCGAACCTCATCTGGTTCGACAACCGCGGTCTGTGGCGCACCACGAACTATTACTACCAGCAGCTGTTCTCGCAGGGCGGCAACCGTGCGCTGAGGCATGAGGCCGTCGTTAACGACAGCGTGGCCGACGAGAAGATATACACCTCGCCCACCATCGACACCCAGACGGGCACCGTCTATCTGAAGTTCGTCAATGCCGAGGCGAAAGACAAGCGGGTCTGCGTCAGTCTTGATACCGCCGATGCCTATACGGCCGAGGTGGAATACATGACCAGCCACGACACGAGCATCAAGAATCAGGGTGACCAGAACTACTATTCCAGTCACCCCGATGTGCCCAGCACGTTCAGTTATGATGAGGCCATCACACCACAGAAGCAGGCTCTTGGCGACGTGAAGGGATCATTCGAGTTCCTGATGCCCGAGAACGCCGTCGGCGTGCTCCGTCTGAAGAGAAAGTGAGGTATCGCGAGACGACTGCGACTGAGGTGTGCAGTCTAAGATAAACGCATAGTGGTAAGGCTTGTTGCCGTCGATAGTATACTGGGGTAGCGTACGAGCGCCCCAAGTGTCTATACCCCCTACACCGTGGATGTTGAGGTCGATGTTCAGATTGACAAAACATCCGCGGTGTATCTCGTAGGGATGGGCAGCCTGCTCCAGATCCTCCTCGCCGTAGTCCCAGGCACGGATGCAGAGGGGCTGGAGGCCGTGGATGCGGAGGCTCCTCCGGTCATTGCCGATCATAAACCAGCGCACATCCGTACGACAGCCGTTATCCTGGGGATGGATATACTCCGTCTCGTAGTCGGAGAGCGGCATCTTGTAAACACCGATGAAAGCAGAGCGCCTGCGGTCGGGATAGTTCTCCCACGGGCCTCGGCCGTAATAGTCGATGTCGGTCATGTCGGCCGGCAGTCGCATGCGCATGCCGAACTTTGGTATCAGGGGTATGTCGCTGGCGGTAGGGCGATAGTCCATATCCACCTTGATACGGCCATCGGCAAGGATGGTATAGGTGGTGGTCAGATCGGCACCTACGGGGAGCGTGCTCTCACTGATCATCTTCACGCCGTCATCGCTGGCTTCTATGCGCAGCGGCTTGCAGACGCGCTTCGCCATGGCGTCGCGCCATACACCCAGGCGCTGGGCAAACCGGGCGGCATGCTGGTTGTCGTTCTCTGGTTTCCAGAAGTAGGGCTCTAACGGACTGCAGAGCATCTCATCGCCATCCACCAGCCAACTGGTGAGGGTGCCGGAGCTGTTGATCGAAACGGTTCCTTGAGCGGTCGTGACAGTGAGCCCTTCGGCAGTCTTCTCCACCTTGGCAGGTGTGCCGCCAAAGGCCGGCCAGAACTCCGCGGGTTTAAGTATGAACTGCTCGCTGGCGATGGTGAAGTCGGCCTGCGCCCATGGTGTGTCCTGGCGCAGACGGGCATAGACATTCAGTATCAGTTCCGGCTCGTTATAGGGGTAATAGGGATAAGGAATCCCGAACTTGTCGCCATGCAGGATGGGTATGCTGCCCGATACCAGATCGCCATTGTAATACACCTCGCAATAGTAATCGTATTCATGGATATCCGTGAAGGCATCACGACTGATGATGCGGATGGAGTCGTCCTCCTGGATGAACGTAATAGGCTGATACACGTGCTGCACCTCGTAGTAGTGTGGATGGGGCGTACGATCGGGGGCGATGAGGCCGTTGATGCAGAAAGGACCGTCATTGGGCTTGTCGCCGAAGTCGCCGCCGTAGGCGAAATATCGCTTGTCTGTAGCGTCGTCGCGAACAAGCAATCCCTGGTCCACCCAGTCCCAGATGGCAGCGCCACAGATGCTGCTGTCGGCATAGATCACGTCCCAGTATTCCTGCAGGTTGCCTACCGAGTTTCCCATGGCGTGAGCGTATTCGCGCATCATGAAAGGCCGGCCGGTAATCCTGCGCGCCTCAGCGACCAGCTTGTCGGGCGTCAGATAACCATCGTCGTAGATGGTCGACTGGCTACGGTCGGTGTCGCTGAAGGGTAGGGCGATGGAGTCGAGCGCGACGACGGCATCGTGCATGGCCTTCAGGTTAGGGCCGACGCCTCCTTCGTTGCCAAGGCTCCAGAAGATGATACTGGGATGGTTCTTGTCGCGCTGGACGAGACTGACGGCACGGTCCACATGTGCATCGCGCCAGTCGGGGTCTTCGCCCATCACGCGGTTGCCACAGCCGTAGCCGTGACTCTCCTGATTGGTCTCGTCCATCACGTAGATGCCCCAACGGTCGCAGAGCTCATAGAGGTACTCACGGTCGGGATAGTGCGAGGTGCGCAGGAAGTTGATGTTGGCCTGCTTCATCAGTCGCAGATCCTGCTCATAGGTGGCATCATCGACATAGCGGCCCGTCACGGGGTGATGGTCGTGGCGGTTCACGCCACGCAGCTTCACGTTCTTGCCGTTGATCTTAAAGACCTCGCCCACGCACTCCACGCGCTTCACTCCCAGATGGTAGTCGAACTGCTCCAGCTTCTTTCCCTTCTTATCATACAGTTCGATGCTGAACGGGTAGAGGTTGGGCTTTTCGGCCGACCATAACCGGGGGTGCCCGATCGTATAGGGGAAACGCACATGGACGGTATCGCCAGCGGCCATTGTACTCAGTGTCTCCTCTATCGTATGACCGTCGAGCCTTAAGATCGTCTTCAGGTTCGTCGCCTTCTGCCTGCTGGTGTTGCATAGGGCGATGTCGGCTGTGACGGTGGCCTGCGAGAAATCAGCGTTAGGCACAGCCTCTACCTTATAGTCGGCGATATGCACCAACGGGCGCACCCACAGCTGTACGCTGCGGAAGATGCCTGAGAGGCGCCACATGTCCTGACACTCCAGGTAGCTGCCGTCGCTCCAGCGGTACACCTCTACGGCGAGTCTGTTGCGTCCTTTGCGGACGTATCTGGTCACATCGAACTCTGCCGGCGACATGGAGTTCTGACTATAGCCCACACGCTGTCCGTTGATCCACACATAGAAGGCCGAGTGAACACCTCCGAAGTGCAGAATCAGGTTGTTTGAGAGCATCTCCTGTGTGACATCGAAGAAGGTCACATACGAGCCAACGGGGTTGCGGTGGTCGTAGGCGTACCAGTCCTTGTTGGGCTCTCCTGTTACACTGGGACGGTCGCGGTGGAAGGGATACTGCATGTTGACATAGATGGGCTTGCCGAAGCCCTGCAGCTGCCAGTTGCCCGGCACGGTGATCTGATCCCACTGACTCACGTCGTAGTCCTCGCGATAGAAGTCGGCAGGGCGTGACTCGGGGTCATTGGCCCAATGAAACTGCCACCGACCGTCGAGGCTCACGATCTCCTTGCACTCTTTCTGTTTAGAGGGTAACTGTAACGTGGCGTGATACGGCAGTTTGTTGATGCCCAGCACAGCCGGGTTCTCCCAATCGTGGGATTGGGCCTGAACACTGACGGTCAGGCCCATACTCCCCAAAAGAATAGTTGAAATAAGTGTCTTCATATCAATCACTTGTTGATGACGAGCACGAAGCCGCCACGCGGCTGACATGCCATCTCTGTGGGTATTTGCTTGGTGGAGCTGATCTGCCACTGACCGTTGGCGTCATCGGCAAAGATCTGCACATCCTTCCATTTCTTGCCAATGAAACTGAGATCGGTGAAAAGCACCTGTAGCTCGTCCTTGCCGTTGATGCCTGCCACATACCAGGTGTTGCCACTGCGACGGGCCAGGACGGCACTCTCGCCGGGATAGCCACTGACAAAGCGGGTCTCATCCCATACGGTGGGCAGCTGGCCTAAGAACGTCTGTACCTCCTGAGGCTGGGAGAGAAAGCTCTCAGGACGGTCGGCCAGGTGCTGGAGACCACTCTCGTAGAGTACGGTGAGCGCCAGCTCGTGGGCGTTTGACGTGATGTGCGGATGCTGTGAGTCGCTGAAAGCACAAGGGGTGTAGTCCATCGGACCGATGACATTGCGGGTGAAGGGCAGTGTGGCGTTATGACTGGCTGCCTTCTTCGTGAAGTGGGGCACGTTGTTGTACCACTCGGCACCATAGACACCCTCCGTGGAGAGCAGGTTCGGATAGGTGCGCTGCCAGCCACGTGGGATAGGCGCGCCATGGAAGTTCACCAGCAGATGATGACGGGCGGCACTCTCCAGCAGGTCCTGACAGTAGTCCATATTCGCTTGGTTGTCGCCGCTGAAGAAGTCGATCTTCACGCCCGCCACGCCGATCTTCTCGCACCAGGCAAACTCCTTCTCGCGATCCTCGGGTTTGTTCAGACGGAACTTAGGACCAGGGGCGCCGTTTACCCAGCCGATGGATGAGTTGTACCAGATCAGGGGTTTGATACCCTTGGCATTAGCGTAGGCCACGGCATCCTCAATGGTCTTGCCTTCGTTGGATGCCACCTTGTCCATCTCGTCCCACTCGGCGTCGATGAGCACGTAGGGCAGATGCAGCGTGACGGCCATATCCACATATTTCTTAATGATACTGTAGTCGTTGGAACCGTGGTTGTAGGCCCAGTAGATCCACGACACTACACCAGGCTTGATCCAACTGGTATCGTCGTATTTCGACGGCTCACTGACATCCGTCACCAGGGTCGACTGTACGATATCGGCCAGTGTGCCGATGATGACAACACGCCAAGGCGTGTGCCAGTCGCCTGTAAGCAGAAGGTCGTTTTGGTCTTGTACCACACTGAACACCTCGCCTTGATTAAAGAGACTCGAGGCACTCTGCCGCCGCTCGATGTTAGCCTCGGTGATAAGGGCAAACACACCATCGGCGGGCTCCATCAGCAGCGGATAGCCCCAGTGGGTATTGATGTCCTTTAGGACGATAGAACCGCCGAAGCCGCCCAGCGTCTTCACATTGGCAGTGGTGGTCATAGGGAAGAACCCCTCGTAGCCGTCGCTCCACTGTTGCATCCAGCGCCTGGTGCCCTCAGGGATGATGTAGGCCGTCTGCTCGGCGGGCACCTTGCTGTTCTGCAGGTTGGCGTATTCATAACGGAAGGCGACACCGTCGTTGTAGAGTCGCATCACGATCTTCGCGTCGGGGCCGACGGGTGCCTGATACTCATTGGCTTCATTGGTACAGTGCAGGCGCTTACCCTCCAGCATCCGGTAGTCGTCCTTTACCTTTCTGACGAATGTCAGTTGACCGAACGGGATGTCGGTCAGTTCGAGCACTTGCTGTCGGTTGTAGCTGATAACGAGTTTCTTGTCAATGGTCTTTGCCGACAATCTCGCATTGGGTGAGGCTACCTTCTGTGCATGGACAGCCATAGCCGCGCCACATAAACAGATGATTGAGATCAGTTTCTTCATATTCTATTTCGATGTCGATATTTTTCTGCAAAGAAACAAAAAAAATATGAGAAAAACAAAATGATATATCGATATTCGTCGATTTTCTCCTATCCATTATCGTTTTTATCGGTTTTTCGTATTATCTTTGCAGACAAATAGAGAAAGCTTTATGATTTTGTCAGTTGACCAACTTCGTTTCATGCTACTTCATGTAGGGTTTGCCCAACATGACGGTGACTGGAACTGGAAGCACGTTCGTAGTCCGTTTGCCCGACTGTATTATGTGACGGAGGGCAAGGCTCAGGTAGGTATAGGCAGTCATTACTATACGCTGACACCTGGCCATCTTTATTTCATCCCTGCCTTTACGGAGCACAGCTATGTGTGTAAAGCCTCGTTCTCGCATTACTATGTACATATCTATGAAGACCAAGAGCGCGGGATGGGCGTTCTCGAGGAATATACCTTCCCTGTCGAGGTGGACGCGTCGCCCACAGATCTTGAGCTGGTCAAGCGGCTCTGCGACATGAATCCCTTCCTGAAGCTGCCGGAGTCGAACCCGCAGGCCTACGACAATCACCCGGCACTGATCTGCAATCTCCGCCTGAACCAGCAACGCCCGTTTCATGACAAGATGGAGTCGCGTGGTATCTTATATATCCTGATGTCGCGTCTCTTCAAGCAGGCTGTGCTCAAGGAAGAGGTGAAAGATAACCGTATTCACCAAACGATGGTGTATATTCGCAAACATCTGGACAATCATCTTGGTATAGACATGCTTGCCGACAAGGCATGTATGTCGAAAGACCATTATATCCGGGTGTTTAAGAAAGAAACGGGGGAGACTCCCAACGTGTATATCACCAAGCGCAGGTTAGAGAGGGCGGAATTGGCACTTGCCACCTCCGAGCTCTCTGTCAAAGGCATTGCGCAGACGCTGGGATATGAGGATCATTCCTATTTCAATCGTGTGTTCAAACAAAATGCTGGGGTCACGCCCCAGCAATATCGAGAGAAATACCAGAAGTGATGGCAATGCGGCATGACCACCAGTGCTGACGTGGTCTGCGCACAACCAAGACAAGTCTTTCCTATTCGTTGGCAGCGACGACCTCGATCTCGACCAATGCTCCCTTGGGCAGTGTCTTGACTGCCACGGCCGAACGGGCGGGATAGGGTTCTGAGAAGAACGACGCATAGACGGCATTCATGTCGGCAAAGTCGTTCATGTCGGCCAGATATACGGTGGTCTTTACCACGTTACTCATACGGAGTCCTGCCTCTTCCAAGATGGCCTTGATATTGGACAGCGACTGGCGGGTCTGTTCCTTGATGCCGCCTTCGGCGAAGATGCCTGTTGCGGGGTCAATGGGTATCTGACCAGATGTGTAGACAAGGTTGCCTACCTGGATGGCCTGACTATAGGGCCCGATGGCGGCAGGTGCTTTTGGGGTGCTTAATGCTTTCATGTGACGATATTGTTAGAAATTTGAATGATGATACGATTATTATGTGATGACACAAATATTCCGATCTCGGGCACAAAGGTATGTATTAATCGGCGTAGTTGCAACCAAATTTGGTTATGAAATGATAAAAGGGACGGTCGTTTTAGTGAAATAACCATAAAAAACAGATCTTTTTCGACTTATACATAGGGTGTGGCCTTATCTTTGCAGGAAAAGTGACCTGAAGGAACAATAGATATACGATAGTGATCATGAAAGAAATCAACTACAAAGACATGAGGTTTAACCCGTTCAACCTCATTGGTGGCGAATGGATGCTGGTAACGGCCGGTAACGAACAGACGGGATGTAACACGATGACAGCCTCGTGGGGCCATCTGGGATGCCTGTGGGGAAGTAACGACCCTACGGCAGTCATCTATCTGCGTCCGTCACGATACACGAAGACATTTGTCGACCGTGAAGGCTATTTCACGCTCTGTGTGATGGACAAGTCGTTCAAGAAACAGATGGCATACCTCGGCAGTGTGTCGGGCCGTGACGAGGATAAGATTGAGAAGGCCGGACTTACGCCTGTGTATGCAGACCACTCGGTCTATTTCGAACAGGCCAAGTTGGTGCTGGTATGCAAGAAGCTCTACCAGTCGGAGCTGCAGGAGGGTGGATTCCTCTATCAGGAGACCATCGATAAGAACTATGCCCAGCGTGACTACCACACGATGTATGTGGGTAAGATCGAGAAGGTGCTGGTCAGGGATGATGAGTATCTGAAGGTGTAACGAATGACTGTGTACGAAAAAACGATGGCTATCAAACTGATTATCTTCGACTTTGATGGGACGCTGGGGGATACCAGGCGTCATATCGTGACGACCATGCAGGCTGCCATTCAGGAACTGGGACTGCCAGAACGTACAGAGGAGGCCTATATCGCTACGATAGGTCTGCCTCTGGCAGGCTGCTTTGAGACGCTCTATCCTGATGAAAGCCAAGAGATGCGCGACCGTTATGTCGAGACCTATCGGCGGATCTTTGCCGAGAACCTGAAGCGTTTTAAGCCGCAGGCCTTTCCGCAAGTCAAGGAAACAATGGCGGCCCTGCGGGAGAAAGGACTTACTTTGACCATCGCTTCCTCACGCTCGCATGCCTCGTTGGTGGAGCTGACTAAAGATATGCAGATCGCGGAGAGTGTGTCGTATCTGATAGGTGCCGATGATGTGAAGAACGCCAAGCCTCACCCTGAGCCTGTGCTGAACACACTGGCAGCTACACATTTTGAGGCCGACGAGACACTGGTGGTGGGCGACATGCCTGTGGATATCATGATGGGTGCCCATGCGGGTGCCAGAACCTGTGGCGTGACATGGGGCAATGGTTCACGACAAGAACTGGAGGCGGCGGGAGCCGACTACGTCATCGACAGGATGGAAGACGTGTGGGAGGCCGTCTCCGCATAGGACTCAGTGGAGAATTGCTCTACCAAGTCTTAGCGTAGGATGTCTGTTGTACTCTTACGCTTTTTTTCTTTCGCCTCATCAGCGGCATAGCCGATAGGAATGAGCACGGCCACCTCTTCGTTGGAAGGAATACGGAACAATTGTGTGCATTTCTCGACATCGAAGTTGCACACCCAACAGGTGCCTAATCCCTGCTCGGCTGCCGCCAGACACAGGTGCTCAACGGCAATGGCGATGTCGATGTTGCCATGATGCTTGCCGTCGGCTCTTACCCATTCCTCGTCGTGCAGGATCGAGGCCATGATATAGGTGGGAGCGGTCGCAAACCACTCACGGTCGTAACACTGGCGGAGCTTTTCCTTCTCCTCCTTGTTGCTGATGATGCGAAACACCCACGGCTGCTTGTTCACTGCCGACGGGGCGAAACGAACACACTCGATGATATAATCGAGCTTCTCCTTTTCAATACTTGTAGGCTGATAGTTCCTACAGCTATACCTTCTCTTGACAAGTTCCAGAAAGTCCATAGAATCGTTATTATTGTTTAATCAGAATCATGAAAGTCGATGTAATCATGGCACAAATTTAGGAAAAAACTCCTATAATCGTCGTAAAATGCGTATTTTTGCAACATCATTTAAGAAAGAACCATGGATTTTCTACCCAAAGACCCTGCCATACTGGTATCGAGCGTGAACATGCTCCTGAGAGATGAGGAGTTCGACACGCTGGAGGCCTTGTGTTACCACTTCGGCACGGAACCGAAGACCATCAGAAGCTATCTATATGAATATGGTTATGTATATAGTGAGCAACAGAAACAGTTCCGCCCTGAAGGTTACGACCAAGTAGGGTGACAAGGATTTTCATAATGATAATTTTGTCTTTTATGCCTGATAAGTCATTCTTATAGGATGACGATTCGGCCTTGGTGGATGTATGTCCCAGGACGTGTGGGACGGTGGGGCAGGCGGAGGCCTTGAAGGGTGTACCACGCTTCGTTGGACGGCTCTGGTTGTCTCTGGATATTGCTGATCGCGGTAGGGATTGTGGGAAGCGTGATGGTGAGTTCGCGGTCGTCGACAACATTGGTGATGTCGGCAGGATCCTGATAGTCGCCAAGTATGCTCTTCATCGAGAGACAGACCTCTTTCATGATGTCGGTGACGCTTAGACTGAAGAGCGGGGCTAAGTACTCGATATCGTCGTAGATCCTGACAGCTTCCGAGGAGGCTGGGTTTGCGGGCTCGTTACCATTGGCATGGATGACGAATACATTGGTGACGGCCTGTGACATGAGTTCGACAAGCAACTTGTTTTCTGACCGTTGACTGAGCCAGTTGACCGCCCATTTCTGGATGGCCTCCCTCAGCCGCTGTTCCGAATAGGCTGCGAAGTCGTCGTAACCGTCGATCGATGAGATAGTGTTTGTCAGAATATTTAACTTTGTATAGGTATCATCGAAGACGAGTGTCCTGTAGTCGCATGGATGGGAGATAGGCGACCCTGTCGAGATGTCATAGATCTCCTGTCCGTCGGCATTCGTATATCTGGCGATGTCGGACACATGATAGTGGCCTGTGAGTACAACCTTGACACCGACGCTCATCAGACGGTCGCGGATGTCGTCGCAGTTGTCGATCACCGACTGCTCGTGGAAGGTCTCTTGTCCATAGAAATGGGGGATTAGTGAGTGGTGCATCATGACGATGACCTGATCGCCTCTGTCGCGTGCTTCCTGAGCTTTCCGACAGCTCCATTCGACGGCGTCCTCTTCGATACGCGCATCCTGTTCGCTGTCGACACCGATGAGCGTGAGACCGTCGAAGAGGCGTGTGGTGTAAGTGAGGGTGGAGGGATGGCATTCGGACGTGTCGCCGTATCCAAAGTTCTCATAGTAGGTTCTGAATTTTGTCTCCGACAGGTATTTCGTGTCCGTATAGGTGTCGTTAGCGTATTTACGGGCACCACCTGTCCATCCTCTGTCGTGGTTGCCTGGAATGACGTAGACGTGGATGCCGCAGGTCTCTACCTCTGTCAGCTTTTTTATCACATAATCATGACTCTCTACCTCGCCATCTTTTGTGAGGTCGCCGACGATGAGAAGTGCGTCTGGTTTGTTACTCTTGATTCGCTCGACCAGGACGTCAAAAATGGGGACACTGAGCTCTTGCATTTTCTTATTCTCGGCCAAGTCGGCTTGCCATGCTTTGTTGTCGCTTCTGTCGACCAGCGATGGGGCCATGACGTGGGTGTCGGCGAGAACGCAGATTCGTTTGGCAGCGTGAGCCGGCTGGCAGAGCACACAGAGTAACAGGAACGTGCCCAAGCGTGTATGTGGATGGCGGGTCATATATGGGGTCGAATTGCTTGCGACGGCAAAATTACCCTTTTTTTTTGAATCCGATATGATAAGGGAATTTTTTTTTGTTTTTTATGAATTTTTTTCTGTATATTGTCGAGATTTCTTCGTACCTTTGCGCCTTGAGAAATGTCTCCTCATCCTAAAAGGATGGCTCGTGAGGGTTGTGGGATGTGTGTATCGGTTCTGTGATGTCGCTGAATGTCAGTGCAATATGGATACTGAGAAAGATGAAACGATAAAAGACTTTGTCACTGCTATAAGGATGGCGGTGACCCCCTATATTATCTGTGGCTGAAGTAACGAAAGAACTGGGAAGAGACGAGATGCATTGGTTTCCGATGCGTGTCACGTATTCGCGGGAAGTGCTGGTGAAAGAGGCGCTGGATGCATTGGGTATCGAGAACTTCATTCCCATGCACTATGAGCATATCGAAGGGAAGCATCCACGTCATCGTGTGCTGAAGCCGGCCATACGTAATCTGGTCTTCGTGCACTCCACCAACAGAATGATTACAGAACTGAAGATGACGAAACGCGAACTGACGCCTCTTCGTTATATGATGCACCCTGTGCTCGACGATCGGAACAACGTGTTGCGCCATGATATTCTGACGGTGCCGGATAGGCAGATGGAGAACTTCATGCGTGTGGCCTCGGTGACAGACGATAGGGTGTTCTATATGGAGAATCTTGACTTCGCAGGTAAACCGGGACAGCGGGTAAAAGTGGTCGAGGGTGATTTCGCGGGCGTGGAAGGTACCATCAAACGTGTGAAGAAAAACAAGTGCGTGGTGGTGCAGATCGAGCATATCGCTGCAGTGGCGATTGCTTTCCTACCTTCTGCTTTCCTGTTGCTGCTCGATGATGCGGAGGATCAATCCTGAAACAAAAAAGCAATCATAGATTTATGGAAGAACAATTGAAAAAGAATGGCTCCTCGACCGGACCAGCGGTCAATTTCCGCGGAATCTGGCGGGCCATCAAGAAACATCGCACGTTGTACTACAAGGTGCTGCCCACAACGCTTGTTGTGGTGTATCTCATCATGATGGGTTATCCCGAGTACTACAAGTGTAGGGTGAAACTGGCTCCTGAGTCTGCCAGCTCAAACAATTCCGGATCACTGGCATCGTTGGCCAGTTCTTTCGGTCTTAGTATCGGCAATGGTGTCAGTGCCGGATCGGATGCGATCACACCGCTTCTCTATCCGGACCTCATGAAGTCGACGGACTTTACGACCTCACTCTTCGACATCAAGGTGCAACGAGACAGTGATAAACAGGCGATGACATACTATGAGTATCTGCGTGACTACCAGAAGTCGGCATGGTGGACAGGTGCCAAGAAGGCTTTCTTCGGACTCATCTTCGGATCGGGTAAGGGAAAGTCGGGCAAGCAGGATGTGTCGCCGTTCCGCCTGACACCAGAGCAGGACGGCATCAACAGTGCTATCAGACGGAACATCTATTGTAACGTCGATAAGAAATCGCTGGTGATCACCATTGAGGTGACCGACCAGGATCCGGTGGTCTGTGCGACGGTAGCCGACTCCGTGCGCAAACGTCTGCAGGTTGCCATGACGGACTATCGTACGACGAAGGCACGTCATGACCTGGAGTATATCAAGCACCTTCATCAGGAGTCGAAGAAGAACTATGACAGGGCTTGCAGTCTCTATGCGGAGTTTATGGACTCCAACCAGGAGGTGGTGCTGGAGAGCGTACGTCAGAAGCAGACGAGATTGGAAAACGAGATGCAGTTGCGCTATAACAACTACAATGCGCTGAGTGCTCAGTTGCTCTCGGCCATGGCAAGGGTACAGCAGGACACCCCGGCCTTCGCTACGCTGGAGTGTGCTACAGTGCCGTTGGGTAAGGAAGGTCCTCATAGAGGTCGTACGGCCATCGCCTTCGTCTTCATTGCCTTTATGGCCATCACGCTTTGGGTGATGTATAAGGAGGGAGAGATGAAATCGTTGTTCAAAGGTTTGAATTAAAAAAGACAAGATTAGGTATATGCTAAATGGGAAAACAGTATTGATTACTGGTGGAACAGGTTCCTTCGGTAATAAGTTCGTGGAGACGATCCTCCGCGATTACCCGAATGTGAAGAAAATAGTCATCTATTCGCGTGGAGAACTGAAACAGTATAATATGAGGCAGAAGTATCCTCCCAAGGATTACCCGATGCTTCGCTTCTTGATTGGTGATGTCCGTGACGGAGAGCGCCTGAAGATGGCTTGTGATGGAGTGGATGTGATTATTCATGCCGCCGCCATCAAACAGGTGGATACTGCGGAGTATAATCCTCGTGAGTGTATCAAGACCAATGTCAATGGTGCGGTGAACGTGATCAACGCTGCTATTGAGTGTGGTGTGAAGGACATCGTGGCACTTTCTACGGATAAGGCCTGTGCACCTTGTAATCTCTATGGTGCGACGAAACTGACATCGGATAAGTTGTTCATCGCGGCCAACAATATAAAAGGTTCACGCGACATCCGTTTCTCCGTCGTACGTTATGGAAATGTGATGGGCAGTCGCGGTTCGGTGATTCCTTTCTTTATCAAACTGCGTGATGAGGGTGCCAAGGAACTGCCGATCACAGACATGAGAATGACGCGTTTTAATATCTCCCTTCAGGAAGGTGTCGATCTCGTGATGTGGGCTCTCAAGAACCATGTCGGTGGTGAGTTGTTTATTCCGAAGATTCCTTCATACCGTATCACGGATGTGGCTACAGCCATCGCTCCCAATCTGAAACAGGTAGAGGTGGGTATCCGTCCGGGAGAGAAACTGCATGAGGAGATGATCACCAAGACCGATGCGCTGAACACCATCGATATCGGCAAGTATTATGCGATTCTCCCCTCTGTGGCCTATAACCACACGACGGAGGAGTATCTGGAGCGTCACGGTGGTAAGTTTGTGCCGCAGGACTTCTATTATGCTTCGGACAACAATGAGTCGTGGGAGACCGTTGAGAGTCTGCGTGAGAAATTCAAGAAGATCATCCCAGGCTTTGAGGTTAAATAATCTGTAGCGCATGAATACGCTTGATCTTTTCTCGCTGAAAGGCAAGACTGCCGTCGTGACAGGCGGTTGTGGACATCTGGGCAGAGCCATGGTGGCCTCGTTGGCCGATGCAGGTGCAACGGTCTATGTGGCAGGTACCAGTCATGAGAAATTCATTTCCGTCTTCGGTCAGGATAGTTCACTGCGCTTTGTCAAGATCAATATTATGGACTCGGCGAGCATCCAGGAGGCTTTTTCCAAGGTGGCCGAGGAGAAAGGTGGCATTGATGTGCTGATCAACAATGCCGCACAGTATGCCGGTATCGGGAAGAAATCGGAAGATCTCTCTGATGAAGACTGGGTGCAGTGTATCGAGGGCATCGCTGGTAGCACCTATAAGTGTATCCGGGAGGTACTCCCGTTTATGCGTGAAGGCGGTTCCATTGTGAATATCGCATCTATGTATGGTATCGTTTCACCTTACCTCGCTGTCTATGAGCCCCCCTGTGAGGCCTCACTGATTCCTGTGAACTATAGTGCGGGTAAGGCTGCCGTGATACAGATGACCCGTTATTTCGGAACGTATCTGATCGATCGGAAGATTCGTGTGAACAGTATTTCACCAGGTCCGTTCCCATCGCCGAAGGTACAGGAGAACAAAGTGTTTGCCGACAGACTGCGTGAGAAGAACCCGTCTCATCGTCTGGGTGATCCAGAGGATCTGAAGGGAGCCGTTCTTTTCTTGGCTTCGGATGCCTCACGGTATGTAGTAGGACAGAATATACAAGTTGACGGAGGATGGACCATATGGTAAAGGTGTTGTGTATCGTACAGGCTCGTCTGACGTCGTCGCGTCTGCCAGACAAGGTAGTGATGCCGTTGGGTAAGGATATGTCTGCAGGAACCGTATCGGATGATCATGCCGGAAAGACGATTGCGGAGCATGTGTATGCCCGTCTGAGTCTGAGCAAGCATATCGACAAAGTGGTCTTTGCCATCCCTGTCGGGGCGTGTAATGATGCCCTTGAGAGATTCTTGAATGAGAAGGAAATACCTTGTTTCCGAGGTAGTGAGGACAACGTGCTGGAGCGTTTCCATGACTGTATCAAGGTCTATCAGCCGGAGATCGTGGTGCGGGCCACCAGTGATAATCCCTTTGTGGACTGGCAGCAGGCCGACCGTCAGATAGAGGCTTTGTCTGACTGTGATTATGTATCGACGACAGGTTGTCCGTTGGGTACAGGTGTTGAGGTGTTCTATGCCAAGGGCTTGGAGGAAGCCTATCAGCAGGCTTCGTCCGATCGTGAGCGCGAGCATGTCACGCCCTATCTGTATCTCCACCCTGAGCTTTTCAAGGTACGCAGGATACCCTATCGTCTGACTCTGAATGGTGACTACCGACTGACGGTTGACACCGATCGCGACTATGAGGTGGCTGGACGTATCTATGAGGCCCTCTACGACGGGCATCCCATTCCTAACGAACGGATATATCAGTATTTGGATGCTCATCCCGAGGTGAGTCGTCTGAATGCGGACGTTGAGCAGAAAGAGAAAGATCTGATCAGCAAAAGATAAACAAACTAAAAACTCAATAATATGCTGAACTTTAACAAGAATATCAAGATAGGCGACCGGATGATAGGTCCGGACTATCCAACCTATTTCATTGCAGAGATTGGTGGTAACTTCGATGGTAGTATGGACAAGGCAAAACGTCTGATCGATGCGGCCAAGGAAGCTGGTGCCGACTGTGCGAAGTTCCAGACCTTTAAGGCAGAGAGCATTGTCTCAGAGGGTGGTTTCTCCAAGATGACGCTTCATGGCGTGCATGGCTCGTGGGGCCGTACGGTGAGTGAGGTGTTCAAAGACGTGGAGTTCCCGATGGAGTGGCATCAGGAGATTGCTGACTACTGTAAGCAGGTGGGTATCGACTTCTCTACTTCTCCGTATTTCAAGGAGGCAGTAGACCTTTGTGCCGACATGAAACTGCCGTTCATCAAGATTGGCTCTGGTGAGATCACTTGGTTGGAGATGCTCGAGTATACTGCCAAGAAAGGTATTCCTGTGATGCTCGCTACTGGTGATGCCACGATGTCGGAGATTGACGAGGCCGTACGTACCATAGAGAAGACGGGTAACAAGGACCTCGTGCTGATGCAGTGCATCACGAACTATCCCTCGAAGATTGACAGTGCCAATGTGAACGTACTGAAGACATATCAGTCGGCTTTCGACTGTCTGACGGGTTACTCTGACCATTCGCCTGGTCATGTGGTGGCACTGGCGTCTGTCGTCTTAGGTGGTCGTGTCATCGAGAAGCACTTTACGCTCAACAAGAATGATAAGGGTCCTGATCATCCTCACTCGATGGAGCCTCAGGAGTTCAAGTTCATGGTTGACTCCATTCGTGAGGTGGAACGTGCGATGGGTAGCACCCGTAAGGAAGTGGTCGCAGAGGAAGGTGAGACGGTGTTTGTGCAGCGTCGTTGCCTCTACGCGAAGAACGCACTCAAGAAGGGTCAGGTGATTACGGAAGCAGACATTGATGTGCTGCGTCCTGCTTTGGGCATTCCGCCGAAGTTCAAGAGTACGATTATCGGTAAGACCGTCAACAAGGATATCCCTGCTAATGATCCGATATTCTGGGAGGATCTGTAAACGATGATCACCGATAGAGAAAAGATACTGGCCATTGTCGACAATGACTGTCTGACTCCCTCTGATGCTATCATCTTGTTGGAGGGCGACGGCTTCTTCCGATATCAGGAAGCAGTGTCGCTATATAAGAAAGGTGTAGCACCGAAGATTGTGTTCAGTGGCAATATCGTTGATCGCGCCTATGGCAGTTATCCGTTTTCGGAGGTGCTTCCACTGATGTTGAAAGAGGGTGTGCCTGCATGTGACATCATCCATGAGGATCGTTCACTGAACACGCGGGAACAGGCTGTAGAGGTGGTGCGCATGGCTATGGAGAGGGGTTGGAAACGACTTGTTCTTGTAGCCTCACCTGAGCACCAGTATCGGGCTTATCTGACTTTCCTTCGTGAAGTGCTTGATACAAAGAGCGGTATTATACTTTATAATGCACCTGTACGTCATTTGAACTGGTTCGTTGATGCAGGCTGGGGTACTCGTCTGGATCGTCTTGAAGCAGAGATTCTACGTATAGAGAAATATACTGCGATGGGACACCTTGCTCATGCACAGGAGGTGATTGATTATCAGAGATGGAAAGAACAACAACTGACAGAAGAGGCATGAATATGATATCGCAACTGAAACACCTTTTTGGTGACTCGTTCATTGGTCCTGATGAGTTACGGCCTTTCGTTGAGCGGTTAGGATGGGAGGGAGAGATTCCTGTTCCCGAAATGAATTATCCGCTGGCGGAGTTGGAAAAGTACGCCAATGATTATATTCTTGTGATGGGACTTCCGCGTATCGGAGACAAAGAGATCACAATCCGCAGCCTCCGTGAGGTGTTTGGTGTTGATCCCGACGTGAGCGAACCCTGTTTCTATAATCAGGATTGGTATATGAACGAGGCATTTATCGATCAGACGTTGGAGTCGCGTTGGTACCTGGTGCGAAAGTGTGTCGTGGAGTCTTCAAGAGCTGTGATGCCTGAGGAGTTGATGACACAGCATTATGTGTTCCCAACTGCAATCCTATGTGCCTATACGTTCTTTGCCTATTATTTCCGATATGGCGAGCATCTATGGTATCATGATTTCGTGTGGTGCAGTGATGTCGATCATAATGGCGACCGTATCTATGTGGGTAAATACCATGATGTCGACGGTGTCAACAAGAATGGGTTCAGCGTTCACCGCCATCTGGCGCTTCGTGCCTGCTATGCGGCAGTGACCATGATCTGATAAAGGATGAAGGATGGAGAATAAAGTGATGAATGTCGGACAGAGGATGTATGACATGGCTGCGCGCCTGTTTCCCATCTGCCGTAGTATCACAGGCGACGGCTTCCGGCAGTCGCTGGAGATAATCCGTGCGACTGTACCCGGAATCTCTGTTTCTGAGGTACCGTCGGGCACGCAGGTCTTCGACTGGACTGTGCCACGTGAATGGAATATCCGTGGTGGTTGGATCCGGAATATGAAGGGTGAGACCATCATTGATTTCAAGGATTGTAACCTTCATGTCCTGGGTTATTCTGTGCCTGTCCATCAGACGGTGAGTCGGGAGGAGTTGCTGGAACATGTCTATACCCAGCCTGAGCAGCCAGACTGGATTCCTTACGTTACCTCATATTATAAAGAGCGTTGGGGATTCTGTATGTCTGAGCATCAGAAGCAGATGCTGACAGATGAGAAATACGAGGTATGTATAGACAGTACGCTTGAGGATGGAAGTCTCACCTATGGTGAACTGATCCTGCCAGGAGAGACTGACGACGAGATATTCTTCTCCACCTATCTCTGTCATCCTTCGATGGCAAATAACGAGTTGTCTGGACCTTGTGTGCAAACAGAACTGATACGTTATGTGGAGAGTCTGCCACGTCGTAAGTATACCTATCGTTTTGTCTTCATTCCAGAGACCATAGGTTCTATCACCTACCTGAGTCGTAACCTGACTGTAATGCAACAGCATGTGAAAGCAGGATTCGTACTGAGTTGTGTGGGAGACGACCGTACATATTCGATGGTGTCGACAAAATACGAGGATACACTGGCTGACAGGGTGCTGCGGAATATCTTGCAGTTCCATGCACCAGCATATCAGCGTTATTCGTTTATCCAGCGTGGTTCCGACGAACGGCAATACGGCTCGGCAGGTGTTGATCTGCCAGTGTGTGCGTTCTGTCGTAGCAAGTATTCGGAATACCCTGAGTATCACACCTCTGCCGACGATCTGTCGCTTATTAGTCCGGAAGGACTGCAGGGCGCCTATGAGGTGATGGTTAAAGTGATAAATGCCTTAGAGCATAACGCTCATTATCGGATGACTTGTCCATGTGAGCCGCAACTGGGGAAACGAGGCCTTTATCCGACAATCAGTCAGAAAGGGTCATATGATGCAGTCCGTTCCATGCAGCATTTTATTGCCTATGCTGATGGTCGGAATGATCTGATAGGGATCAGTGATATACTCCAGATTCCTGTCGACCACCTGATCCCCATCAAGGAGGAACTGCTTAAGCACCAGTTGTTAACAGACAAGTAGGAATGTCAACAAGGAAGATAGTCACTAACACGATCTATTATGGGGTTGTACCCAAGCTGACAATGCTGTTGAGTATTGTCATGCTGCCGTTGACAACGCCATTTCTGACAACCTACGACTACGGTATATATGGCGTGCTCACATCCTATACCAGTCTGTTTGTGTCGATAGCACCCCTGGGACTGAACGTACATCTGACCAACAGCTTCTTTGAGAATCCCCGTCATTATCACCTGGTATGGGGAAGAGTGTTGATGTTGGTGCTCATGTCATCGTTTCTCTTCGGGTTACTGAACATGGTCATCCTGATGCTCACCCTCCCGGTGGGAGCGCCGTTGGAAGAGTTGGGACTCTGTGTGGCAGGATCGATACCGATATTCCTATTGGCGAATAGTCTATTAGCACAGCATATCTTCCCGTTGGTGGAACGTCCGAAACCATTAGTGTTTACCAACCTGTTGGGATCTGTGTTGGGCATGCTGGTATCCTTCGTGCTCATTTACTTTTTCCGACTAGGCTATTGGGGACTGGTTTCCTCTGGTGCCGTTTCTGGCATATTCATCTTTGCGGTATTTGTGAAGTATGTATGGATCGACTTCAATATCAAACCAATATGGGATCGACATTGGAGACGTATCTGTGGCATGCTGAAAATCGCCTTGCCGCTGGTGCCACATACCCTGGGATTCGTCCTGCTGACGAGTTCTGCACGGATTGTGATGAGTCAGTGTGGTGTTTCATACGACGAGATTGGTCTGTTCAGTCATGGTAGTGCCATGGGGGACTATGCAGTGGTGGCCACTACTGCGTTGGTGACGGCTCTGATGCCTCAGATTCAGAGAGCCTTCAGAAGCGGTGACTTCCCAGCGTATAGAAAGCTATATTTCCTCTGTCAGGCCGTAGCACTGACGGCTTCGTTTGTTATCTGTATCTGGATGCCGGAGATCTATTCCCTGCTGATCAGAAATGCTCGTCTGGCTCAATCGTGTGACATCGCCTGTCTCCTGTGTTTTGCCAATGTCGTGTTCTCATTCTATACCTTTATGAGTACTCCGGCATTTATAGAGAAGAATACGATGCAGTTGTTATGGCTGGTATTCGTACCTGGTGTTCTGAACTTCTTGTTGTGCTACTTGCTTATTCCTGTCTTTGGTTTCCGTGCTGCAATCTACTCTACGATTATCTCATACTGGAGTCAGCTGATGATACCGTTCTTAGTGGGATATTACAGGCGTAGTGTTCATCAATGGTTGGGGAACCGCTGGCGTATCGTTCCAATCTTGTTGGTAATTCTGTTTGACTTGTTGGTGGCCAACGAGGTGATGCATATGGGAATATGGGTGAAGGTTATCCTGACAGTTCTGGTCACCGTCATACTGTTTTCATTCTATCGCCGTGAACGACTGTGCGATCTGATGTAATATATGAAATGAAAGTAACGATTATTATCCCCATATACAATGTTGCGCCGTTTGTCGCAGACTGTATCCACAGTGTGATGTGTCAGACATGGCAAGAGCCATTGGAGTGTATCTTGGTTGATGACTGTGGTACCGACGACAGTATGGCTGTCGTAGAACGTACGCTTCAGGACTATCAGGGTCAGGTTGACTTCAGGATTGTCCGTCATGAGCATAATCGTGGGTTGTCTGCTGCCCGAAACACAGGGCTTGACAACGCTACAGGCGATTATGTTTATTTCCTCGACAGTGATGACGAGATTACGCCAGACTGCATAGAGGCTTTGGCTGCTCCTATAGCGACTGCAAGCTACGACCTGACGGTGGGTGATTATCGTCTGGTTGGCAGTGGTATGCAGAAGATTCCATTGCGCTTGTCGGACGGCACTGTTCTCCAAGGACAAGAGGTGTTAAAGGCATATCGCCAGCAAGAATGGTACGTGATGTCTGTTAACAAACTCTACAGGCGGTCTTTCCTTAACGATTGTCGTCTGCGTTTCCGTGAGGGAATCCTTCATGAGGATGAGTTATGGAGTTTTGAGATAGCCTGTATGGCACAGTCGTTGGCTGCTGTCGGGACAGAAACCTATGTCTATAAACTCCGTGAGGGAAGTATCACAGTCAGAGAGTTCTCTCCTCGTCGGGCTGATTCTCTGAATATCATATTGAAAGAGATGTACGATTTCGCTGTCAGTCGTGGACTGCGGGGGAATGCCGATGTACACCATATTATCCAAAACTTCCGTATCAGTTGTTTAAACCGGGTGGCCCGAGAGGCGCCGTCCCTTTTCCGGGATTATTACCGAGAGCAGCGCAAGATGTTGGGCTCGTCATGGTCGGAGAGCTGTCGTATTGACGGTTGTGATCTGAAGAAGCAGGTGCGTGATCTCCATGCCCTGTTACCACAGTCGCTTGCGGTACCTTATCTCCATCTGATGCTGAAGTATTATAATAGCAAGTTATAAAACCATGAAGATCAGTATTATTGTACCCGTATATAATACGGAGAAATACCTGAAGAGATGTATAGACAGCATTCTTAGTCAGAACTATGCCGATTTTGAACTGCTGTTAGTTGATGACGGCAGTACTGACGGCAGTGGCGCACTGTGTGATTCCTATCAGCAGAAGGATTCTCGAGTCCGGGTGTTTCATCAAAAGAACGCGGGGGTTAGTGCTGCCCGTAACTATGGCGTTGATCAGGCACAAGGCGAATGGGTGTGTTTCGTGGATAGCGATGACGAAGTGCTTCCCGATTACCTGTCGGATATGATTAAAGCTGCGGATACGGATGAGTGTCTCGTAGTAGGTAACATCTGTAAATCCCATCTTACTGGTCTTCTGATGGAAGATGTCTATCTGGATGGCAAGGAGATGGTGAGATATCTGTTGGATCATTCTGTTCTTCAGCTCTCAGGGCCTGTCGCTAAATTGTTCAATCGGACAGTCTTGATGAAGAATGATATCCGTTTCCCGGTAGGTGTTCACTATGGGGAGGATATGATTCATTTCTTCCGCTACCTGAACAAGGTCAATCGCGTGGTGCTTCTAAAGTCGGAGAACTATCTGGTGAATATGCGTGACGGTTCTCTTAGTACAAGTTACTATTCCTTTGAGTCGGAGTATGAGTGTTTCCAGAATTGTCTCTCAGAGATGACAGCCTTTGTAGGGCGTCTAGGTGTATCGCCCGAGGAACAGACGGAACTGGTGTGGCGTAATAGGACCTCTGATACATTCCTTCGTTGCGTCAAGTGCCTGTATGCTGGAACATCCTCATACAACTATCAGAAGAGACTTCATTTGTTGCGTGGTATTCCTAAGGAGTATTTCCTTAATTTCGGACGTTATTTCCGTCCGCAAGGATTCTCATCAAAACTGATAACCTTCTTGGTAAGGCACAGACTGTTCACCTTGCTCTTGTTGACAGGTACGATTTATGAGCAGCATGGAACGCTAAAGAAATTGATAGGATGGCGGCGATAAGAGTGACGGTCTGTATCCCCGTCTATGGGGTAGAGAAATATATCGCGAAGTGTGTCCGCTCTCTGATGGAGCAGACCTATCCGGAGATAGAATATCTCTTTGTTGACGATTGTACAAAGGATCGGAGTATGGAGGTGCTGGAACAGACCCTTCAGGACTATCCCAATCGTCGTTCTGCTGTCCGAACGGTGCGTCATGACCATAACCGTGGTTTGGCGGCTGCCAGGAAGACGGCGGTAGAACAAGCCACAGGAGAATACGTGATCCATGTTGATAGCGATGATTATCTTTCTACAGATGCAGTGAGTCTGTTAGTACAGAAGGCAGAGGACACTGGAGCGGATATTGTGGTTGGTGATCTCAACTTCGTCAGTACTGACCACACTTATTGTCATCACGACAGAGTACCGTCTGACAAAGATGAGTATGCCCGTTCTCTTCTGATAAGAAAGAGCTTTCAGGGTATTGCGGGAAAACTGATTCGTCGTTCTTTGGTGATAGACCATCAGTTGTTCACTCCGGAGGGGTTAAACATGGCCGAGGATTATGCCGTATTACCGCGGATTGCTTATTATGCCAATCGTGTGGCGAAGGTCGATGCTCCTCTATATCATTATGTGAAATATAATCAAGAGTCATATACGGCAGTTATCAATCGTCATGGTATTGATTGTACGGTAGAGGCACTCTCTATTCTTGAGACTTTCTTCCGAAAAGTGGACAATGCCGACTTTTATGCCGACGCCATCAACTTGGCGAAGTTGTATAACAAAGTGACGTTGCTCGCTTTGGCCGATCAGTCTGATTATAAGTATATCCGTTCTCTCTATCCAGAGGTGAGTATCTGGCGTTCAGGCATAGAACTGAAGCATAAACTATTGTTGACGGCTGTGGCATGTCATGCAGATAGGCTTGCTTCGAGTGCTATCAGAAGGGCACGGAAGAATATGTGATCAATCATGCAGTTAGTAGCCCTCATATTTGTTATCATCTCATTGGCATCGATAATCATGGTGCCATCGTCGTTCTCAAAGCTTTTTTGTGTTTGGGAGATGACCACATTCCTGATTTTCGGCACATTGTATCTTTGGCACAAGATTCGTCGGAACGGATTGGTCTGTTTCGACTTATTTTTCATTCCTACTTTCTTTATCGTAAACTATGCTCATGCGGTGTTTATATATCCGGAGGATGACTTCTTGCCTGCCTTCCAGTTCTCAACAAACAAGGATATTATTCCTTATGCTATTTCTGTTGCTCAGATGGCTATAGCGATGTATATGTTGGGAAGCGTGTTTTTTGAGCGGAAGGATTCGGACAGAAAAGCTGCGAAAATAAGAGTTCCCGAGATGACGGTTAACCGGTCGGCTTATGTGTCGTTTGGAGTCAGTCTGGCAGTGTTCATCTATGTTTTCCTCAGTAATCAGATTCAGAGTGGTGTCACCCATCTATATCCGCGACTGATGGTAATGATCCTATCGTTGATAGGACTCTCTTGGTATTATCAGGCACAGCAACTCGGCGAGAACGAACGAGGTGTCAGGACGTTATTTGGAAGGAACAAACTGAATATCGTGTCTACGGTAGCTTTCACCCTGAGTCAGTTGTTTATTGGTAGCCGTAGTGAGGTGCTTTTCCTGTTGTTGATGGTTTTATTAATCATCAACAGCTATTATATACGTGTCAGAATGAAGTACCTATTGCCTGTTATTGTCATGGGTGTTATAGCAATGGGCTTTCTGATGATTACACGTGTTACCTCCTATAATCTGGTGGAAGCCAGTTTTGTGGAGTTTGTTAGTTATGGAATGGAGGTTTTAGAGGAGTCTCCTGAGGCAGGTTGGCTCTTGCTGACCGATCTTCTTGTGAATGCGAAGACACTCTATGACGGTGTCGACTACACGCAGGTGTATGGATTCCTCTATGGTCGGTCTTATATCCCGTATCTGTTCGTGTTTATCCCCTTTGGCGGCTCCTTCTTTACTAGGATGCTGACGGGTTTGGATATGGATTCTATCCATACAGGTTATATCCTGACAGACTTTGCCCAGGCTGATTACGGACTGGGTACTAATATGATAGGTGACCTCTATATGAACCTCTCTTTGGTAGGCGTGATTGTTCTGTTGTTCATCCTTGGCGGCATTGTTGCTAAGGTAGAGGTCCCACGTTCTCGCTATCAGTTCTTTATCTTAATGGCATTATTTGCCAATGGTATTTATCTGGTACGTGCAGACATCTTTAGCTGGATTACTTTCTTGGTGTTCTTTATGATTTTCGACTGGATCCTACGCTTGCATATCAGTGTAGATGAGGAAACAGGAGGGGAAATGGAAAGACTCTCTGTTTAAAACAGAATTATAATGCCTGTATTATTTCAGATTAATGTAACTGCCAATTGGGGCTCTCATGGACGTATTGCTGAAGAAATCGGTGAGATGGCCATGACCCAGGGGTGGGATAGTTATATAGCATATGGGCGATATGCCAATCCAAGTAAGTCGCATCTTTTGAAGGTCGGGAGTCCGTTTGGCCATTATCTCCACGGGTTACAGTCAATGCTGTTCGACCGTCATGGCCTAGGGTCAACGAGCGCGACTTGGAAATTGATTCGTGAGATAGAGTGGATTAGGCCGGATATTATTCATCTGCATAATATTCATGGATATTATCTGAATTATCCGATCTTGTTTCAGTATCTATCAGAAATGAAGACTCCTGTCGTGTGGACGCTGCACGATTGTTGGCCGATTACAGGGCACTGTGCGTTCTTTACATATGCAGATTGTGACAGATGGAAGAATGGATGTCATCATTGTCCGTGCCAGAAAAACTATCCAACTTCTCTCTTGATGGACAGGAGTGAAACAAATTATGAACAGAAAAGACGATCTTTTACGTCACTCAGTAATTTGACGCTGGTACCAGTCTCAGAATGGTTGGATGGACTCTTGGACGAATCTTTCCTGAAGGATGTTCCTAGAAGGTGTATCCACAACGGAATAGACACAGATGTGTTCCATGCTGATAGCTCGTTTTCTTCTTTCTGTCAGGGAAAGAAGGTTGTGCTAGGTGTTAGCAATATGTGGGAACCACGAAAGGGAATGAAAGATTTCCTGGCGTTGAGATCATTGCTCAGCAGTGACTATGTGATTGTGTTGATTGGTCTTAGCAAAAAGCAAATTTATTCGTTGCCGGAAGGTATAATTGGCATAGAACGGACAGATAATCTGCAGCAACTGGTACATTACTATTCTCGGGCTGACGTGTTTGTTAATCCTACATATGAGGATAACTTCCCAACAACAAATCTGGAGGCGTTGTCATGTGGAACACCGGTTGTGA
>Ga0265299_10001315_pt1 | contig 28709 bp, 22 predicted proteins | sample AusTroGonzalo_MG_4_FD_193485 | JGI IMG/M metagenome (GOLD analysis project Ga0265299, IMG submission 193485) | Bovine rumen microbial communities from tropical cattle in Woodstock, Queensland, Australia - Gonzalo_02 | ecosystem: Host-associated > Mammals > Digestive system > Stomach > Rumen ... | reverse complement strand
GGTCAAAGTCACTCATCGTTGCCCTGAACTTCTATGACCTGCTTGGCCAGCAGAGCAATTACGAGCGTTGGGTCAATGCTTCAGGCCGTAGTGATACCCGCTTCAATAGCGTCAACTCGTATGCAATGCTTCATGTGCGCTACCGCTTGAATATGTTTGGCGGCAAGGTTGATACCGAGAACCGCTACGACAAGAAGTGGGGTGGTCGCGACAACCGAGGCAACCAGGGCCGAGGCAACTGGCGTAGGTAATAATTAAAAACTACTTATATGAAAGCTCTTATCAACCGAATATTACAGGATGGACGTTGCCTGGATGGTGGCATCCTTAAGGTCGACCGTTTTATCAACCACCAGATGGACCCCTATCTTATGAAGCAGGTAGCTGTGGAGTTTATGGATCGCTTTGCCGAGGCGCACCCCACAAAGATACTTACTGTCGAGGCTTCTGGTATAGCCCCTGCCGTGATGCTGGGTTATAACATGGAGTTGCCTGTGGTATTTGCCAAGAAGAAAAAGCCTTCTACCATGGGCGGGTTCTATTCCACCACCATCCGCTCGTTTACCAAGCAGAACGAGTACACGCTAATCATCAGTAAGGAGTATCTTACTGCCGAGGATCGTGTGCTGTTTATCGACGATTTCCTTGCTTACGGCAATGCCGGAGTAGGCGTGCTCGATCTTTGCCGCCAGGCAGGAGCCGAGGTTGTAGGCATGGGATTCATCATAGAGAAAGAGTTCCAGGGTGGTCGTAAGGTACTTGAGGATGCCGGAGTGAGGCATATTGAGAGTCTGGCCATCATCGAGTCGCTTAACGATAATCATATAAAGATTAAGGGTGTAAAGGTGCGTAGGGTGAATGTTTATGAAGAGGCCAACCGCTGTCTGTTGTGTCAGGATGCACCCTGTACTAAGGCTGCTAAACATGGCGACCCGGCACGCGCCATCCGTGCCATCCGCTTTGATAACCACAAACCAGCTCTGCGCTGGATAGAGAAATGTACTGACGCCGATCTGGAGCGTGCCGAGCAGGCCTGTATCCATTACAACTGGCCTATCCGTATAAAAGAGATGCTGCGCAGCATTAATAAAGACGATGTTGATTGCAGCAATTATCCTGGACTTGGCATTACCTTCTGCGGCATACGTTGCGAGAATCCGTTTTTCCTTGCCTCGTCGGCCGTATGTACCAACTACGATATGGTGGCTCGTGCTTTCGATGCAGGTTGGGCAGGCGTGTTCTATAAGACCATCTGCATGCAGGAGATCCGTGAGGTTTCGCCACGTTTTGATGCCATGCACAGTAATGCCACCCATGGCGACTTCTATGGATTCCGCAATATGGAGCAGCTCAGCGAGAATCCTGTAGAAATGGACTTTGACATACTGCGCCGGCTCAAACAGAATTATCCTTCAAAGATTGTTATAGCCTCTATAATGGGGCAGGTAGAGAGTGAGTGGGTACAACTTGCTAAAATGGCTGAGGATGCAGGTTGTGATGCTATTGAACTTAATTTCTCTTGTCCGCAGATGAAACACAAGGGCATGGGTAGCGATGTAGGTCAGAGCCCAGAATTGGTTAAGGAGTTTACTGCTTGCGTTAAGCGTAGTGTGCATATTCCAGTAATAGCTAAGATGACGCCTAACATCACTCATATTACTGAGCCAGCTATGGCCTGTGTTGAGGCTGGTGCCGATGGCATCTCGGCTATTAACACCATCAAGTCGGTAACTATGGACTCAAGCTTTGAGGTTTCCTATTGTCGCACTATGTCAGGCTATTCTGGTAGAGCCGTGCGCCCCATAGCTCTTCGCCATGTGCTTGAGCTGGCTCAGATGCCTGCGAAGACAGAGCTTAGTGGTATTGGTGGTATAGAGACCTGGCGCGATGCTCTTGAGTTCATTCAGTTGGGCTGTAGTAATGTGCAGGTGTGCACCGCTGTAATGCAGTATGGCTATCGCATTATCGACGACCTTATCCTGGGTCTTCAGCGCTACATGGCCAAGCGCGGCGTAACCAAGCTACAGCAGTTGGTAGGCGAGGAGTTACCTAATTTTGTCAAGCCCGATAATCTCGACCGCGACACCATCATCTACCCCAAGTTCGATAAGGAGCTGTGTGTAGGTTGCGGTCGTTGTCAGATGTCGTGTAGCGATGGTGGTCATCAGGCCATCGTGTTCGATGCCGAAACGCGCACTCCTCGACTCGTCGGCAGCAAATGCGTGGGGTGCCATCTGTGTCGCATAGTGTGTCCTACTGGTGCCATAGGGGTTACCAGACGTGTGCCACGCAAAAGTTGATTATCCCAAATTGCAGTTTTTTTTATCATAAAAGGAATAATGTTTGGTCGTTTCGCTGTTTTTTAGTTCCTTTGCACCCATGAATCGAACGATATTAACGATAACAGGTAGCGACGGAACCGGCGGATCGGGCGTGCAGGCCGACATCAGACTTATAAGTAAGCTTGGTGGCACGGCCGCTTCGGTCATCACTTCTATCACCGTCCAGAATACCCTCGGTATTCAGGAGTTCCACGATCTGCCTGCATCGGTGGTTCGCCAGCAGGTAGAGGCTATCATCAACGACCTTGAACCACAAATCGTTAAAATCGGTCTTATTCGTCGTACTGATGTTGTAGAGATGCTGGCTGAGGTGCTGCAGCGTCACAAGCCACGCCATATAATATATGTACCTGTACTAACATCGTCTAAAGGCGAACAGCTGGTGGATCATCGCGTATATCAGGCCATCGAGAAGTTGCTTATACCTATGTGCACAGTGGTATTGGCACCAAGCGATCTGGCCGAGACACCGCTGCGCCACGGACGTGCCAACCAGCTGGCATCGGCACTGGCCTACTATCTCAGTCTCGACGAGAAGGTTAGCGATGCCATGCTCCACGCACAGACCTATCTTAAACAGTTGCCTGCCGAATATGCCGATGGCAACAGCCGTAGCGATGAGCTTTATAATCAGTTTCTCGATGCCGTTGAGCATTATTACAATCGCTATGCCGATGTGGCTTTCTATGCCGAGCAGCTCAACGTTAGTCCGCGCTACTTAGGTCAGGTAACGCGCCAGATAACAGGCCGCTCGCCCAAGGCTATCATCGATGAGCGCATTGCCAGCGAGATTGAAACTATTATCACCACAACCAATAAACCGCTAAAAGACGTGGCCCGCTGGCTGGGCTTCTCGTCGCAAGCACACCTGTCGCGCTTCTTTAAGAAACGCCGGGGTGTGTCGCCAACCGAATATCAGAAACATAAACAATAATAAGCAAAAATGACAAACGAAAGACAGTTGCTAAACCGCCAGTTGGCTCAGATGCTGAAGGGTGGTGTTATAATGGACGTGACTACTCCCGAACAGGCCCGTATAGCCGAAGAAGCTGGTGCCTGCGCTGTAATGGCCCTCGAACGTATCCCTGCCGACATACGTGCAGCAGGCGGTGTGAGCCGCATGAGCGACCCAAAGATGATTCGTGGCATTCAGGAGGCTGTAAGCATTCCTGTCATGGCTAAATGTCGTATCGGCCACATTGCTGAGGCACAGATTCTGCAGGCCATTGAGATTGATTATATCGATGAGAGTGAAGTGCTCTCTCCTGCCGATAACATATATCATATTGATAAGACACAGTTCGACGTTCCCTTTGTATGTGGTGCCAAGAACCTGGGCGAGGCCCTGCGCCGTATTGCCGAGGGTGCTACGATGATTCGTACAAAGGGTGAGCCAGGAACAGGCGATGTGGTTCAGGCTGTGAGTCACATGCGCATGATGCAGAGTGAGATTTGTCGATTGGTGTCTATGAGTGAGGATGAACTCTTCGAGGCAGCTAAGCAGTTGCAGGCACCATATGAATTGGTGAAATTCGTCCATGAAAACGGAAAACTGCCCGTTGTGAACTTTGCCGCTGGTGGCGTAGCAACACCTGCCGATGCTGCTCTGATGATGCAGTTGGGTGCTGAGGGCGTTTTTGTGGGTAGTGGTATCTTTAAGAGCGGTAACCCACGCAAGCGTGCCGCCGCCATTGTTCAGGCCGTAACCAATTATAAAGATGCTAAGCTCTTGGCAGAACTCTCTGAGGATCTTGGCGAGGCAATGGTGGGCATCAACGAACACGAGATTGAGCTGCTGATGGCAGAGCGTGGAAAGTAAGAGACTGAGAAAGTGAGAATGAAGAAAGTAGCTGTATTAGCTCTACAAGGAGCATTCATTGAGCACGAGCAGGTGCTGCAGAAGTTGGGTGTCGATACAGTCGAGATTCGCCAGCTTAGCGATTGGCAGCAGGGTGGGTGGTCAGCCCTCATCCTGCCTGGTGGCGAGAGTACTGTGCAGATGCGCCTGCTGCGTGAACTCGGATTGTTTGAGCCCATCCGCAAGGCCATAGCTGATGGCCTGCCTGTACTGGGCACCTGTGCTGGTATGATCCTGTTGTCTGACGGCTATTTAGGTACCATGCACATCCGTGTGCGCCGCAATGCCTATGGTCGTCAGCTCGGCAGCTTCCACACCACAGGCACTGTTGATGGCATAGGCACCGATGTCCCCATGACGTTTATCCGCGCCCCATATATCGAAGAAGTATTAGCTGAAGACTGCACGCCTATCGCCACTATAGATAGTCACATCGTTGCTGCCCGTCAAGGCAACCAGATTGCCACCGCCTTCCATCCGGAACTCGACGATGACCTCCGCCTGCATCAGATTCTGATAGACATGATATAGCACTCATCGTTCCACTATTAGTCAAATTAAAAATCGTTCATTGCATGTATTTTTGTTGCAATGAACGATTTTTATTAGTAAATGAAACATTATTTATTGTATGTGTCATATCTTTGATGTACTTTTGTGGCAAAAATCTGAAACAATAAAATGAATAACTTTATGAAAAAGGTAATGACAACGATCGTAGCTGCAGTACTGATGGCGACCTCGGCACAGGCTCAGGTACAACCCAGGGTACTCGGTGATAACCATGTGATGGTTAGTATCGACACAAACTACAAGTATGTATTACTGCCTGTAGAAGAAAGGGCAGAGAATGCCAGCGTCAGGGTGATAGACAAAGACAATCAGTCTTATCGCCGACCCAATGTCCGCTTGTCGGTAGATCATGTAGATTATTATGTGCCATTAGAAATTAAAGACGGGCAGACACTTGATATTATTTTCCATGGCGATCGTCGTACAAAGGGTGTTCTTAAAGAGTTTGCATGCTGGAAGGAAATGAAATTCAGCAATACATTCGATACCTCAAACGTTGAACGATTCCGTCCAGAGTATCATCATTCTCCAGTATATGGCTGGATGAATGATCCTAATGGTATGTTCTATAAGGATGGCGAGTGGCACTTGTACTTCCAATATAATCCCTTTGGATCGCTGTGGGAGAATATGACTTGGGGCCATTCTGTATCAAAAGACTTAGTTCATTGGGAAGCATTGCCAAATGCGATAGAGGCAGATGCCATAGGTACCATATTCAGTGGCTCTTGCGTGGTTGATACTCGTAATTCTGCTGGCTTCGGTAAGAATGCCATTATCGCTTACTATACCTCTGCTGCAGAGGCTCAGACGCAATCAATGGCATATTCTACTGATGGAGGCCGTACTTTTACTAAATATGAGAAGAACCCTGTGATAACCAGCGATATTCCAGATTTCCGCGACCCAAAGATCTTCTGGCATGAACCAACTCAGAAGTGGATTGTGGTTCTTGCTGCCGGTCAGGAGATGCAGTTCTATTCTTCGCCCAACCTGAAGGAGTGGACCTTTGAAAGCAGCTTTGGTCGTGAATATGGCAACCATGGTGGCGTTTGGGAATGCCCCGATATGATGCAGCTGCCAGTCCGTGGTACTGGTCAGCAGAAGTGGATGTTGGTGTGCAACATTAACCCAGGAGGACCTTTTGGCGGAAACGCAACACAATACTTTGTAGGCCAGTTCGATGGCCATAAGTTTACTTGTGAGTCGAAACCCGAGGTCACCAAGTGGATGGACTATGGTAAAGACCACTATGCAACAGTTTCGTTTAGTAATGCTCCTGAGAATCGCCATGTGGTTATTGCTTGGATGTCAAACTGGCAGTATGCAAACCAGGTGCCCACTCATCAGTTCCGTAGTTCCAACAGTATTCCTCGTGATTTGGACCTGTTTGCCGATGGCGAAGAAACATATTGCGGCGTTATTCCTTCTAAGGAGATGCAGGCTTTGCGTGGAAAGAAAGTGAAGAAACTGTCAGATGTTTGTGAACTTGTTATTGATATAAAGAGTTCTATGGAACTTACGCTGGGCAATACTAACGGCGAGGAGGTTACAATGTTCTATGATGCTCAAAAACAAACATTCTCTATGGATCGCACAAAGAGTGGTGATTGCAGTTTCAGCGAGGCTTTTGCAACAGTAACAACAGCACCAACGCATGGTGCCATGAAACAGTTACGTATATTCATCGACCGCTGTAGTATTGAAGCTTTTGCTGCCGATGGCAAGATGGCTATGACTAATCTGGTATTCCCTTCTATACCTTATACTATGTTAAAGGTAAAAGGCGGAAAGGCTACTATTTATGAGATTGTGAAATAGTAAAAAAGTTAAATAAATCTATGAGTAAAGTTAACAAATTAGCCCTGATTCCTGTAATGCTCTGCTTTTTCTGCATGGGTTTTGTAGATCTGGTGGGCATTGCTTCGAACTATGTGAAAGAAGACTTGGCGCTCAATGACTCGACAGCCAACATCTTTCCTTCTTTGGTGTTCTTCTGGTTCCTGATTTTCAGCGTTCCTACAGGTATGCTGATGAACAAGATTGGACGTAAAAAGACCGTTCTTCTCTCACTCTTGGTAACAGTGCTGTCGCTGATGATACCCATGTTTGGCAATAATTTCACCATCATGCTCATTTCGTTCTCGTTGTTAGGTATCGGCAATGCCCTGATGCAGACCTCGTTGAACCCACTGGTATCAACAGTGATGGGAGGTGGAAATCTTGCATCCACACTTACATTCGGACAGTTTATCAAAGCCATCGCTTCGTTCTTGGCTCCTTATCTGGCCATGTGGGGTGCTACACAGGTTATACCATCTTTCGGCTACGACTGGCGTATCCTCTTCACAATCTATATGTTTGTAGGTTTCCTCGCTACAGCACTTTTGGCTGTTACGCCAATTGATGAACCTAAAATCGAGGGTAAACCTTCTACTTTTGCCGAGTGCTTTAAGCTGTTGGGTACTCCTATTGTTTTGTTGTCGTTCTTTGGTATTATGTGCCATGTTGGTATCGATGTAGGTACTAACACCACAGCCCCAAAGATTTTGATGGAGCGCCTTGGCATGACACTGAACGATGCAGCCTTTGCTACCAGCCTGTACTTCATCTTCCGTACCATCGGTTGCTTAACAGGCTCGTTCTTCCTGCGCGTTCTGCCTACACGTACCTTCTTTATCATTAGCGTGGTGATGATGGCACTCTCTATGTGCGGACTCTTTGTGGGCACAGAGAAGTGGATGCTCTATACTGCTATTGCATTGGTGGGTTATGGCAACTCTAATATTTTCTCCATCTGCTTCGCTAAAGCTCTTACCTCTATGCCCGAAAAGCAGAACGAGGTTAGCGGTCTGATGATTATGGGACTCTTTGGTGGAACCATATTCCCGCTGTTGATGGGATTTGCCAGCGATGCTATCGGACAGGCAGGTGCTGTACTCGTCATGGCTATTGGTGTCATTTACTTATTCACATATATCAAACAACTTAAAACTGTAAAAGCATGAAACGTTATATTGTAGGCCTCGGCGAGGCATTGTGGGATGTACTTCCCGAAGGAAAGAAACTTGGTGGCGCACCAGCCAACTTTGCATACCACGCAGGACAATTCCTAGGCAGCGAAAATACGATTGCCATTAGTGCATTGGGCGAAGATAATCTGGCCGATGAAACCATCGAGGCTCTGAAAGAGCACAATCTGAACTACTTGATGCCACGTGTGCCTTATCCCACTGGTACGGTTCAAGTAACTCTTACAGGCGACGGTATCCCTACTTACGACATTAAGGAGAACGTTGCTTGGGATAACATTCCCTTCAATGCCGAGATGGAAGAGATTGCCCGTCATGCTCGTGCCGTTTGCTTTGGTTCGTTGGCACAGCGCAATGTGGTTAGTCGCGAGAATATACGCAAGTTCCTCGATGCCACACCAAATGATTGTCTCCGTATTTGTGACATTAATCTGCGACAGCAGTTCTACTCGAAGGAGATACTCGAAGAATCGTTCTGTATCTGCAATATCTTAAAGATTAATGACGAGGAACTGGTTGTTGTTAGTCGTATGTTCGGATACGATAGCCTGGATATGCGCCAGACATGTGAGAAGATTGTTCAGGACTTCCATCTCAAGATGCTTGTGCTGACCTGTGGAACCAATGGTTCTTACGTATTTACAGACGATGGACTGACTTCGTTCCAGGATACTCCTAAAGTAGAAGTGGCTGATACCGTAGGTGCAGGCGACTCGTTTACAGGTTCGTTCTGCGCATCAATCATCAACGGCAAACCAGTACAAGAGGCTCACAAGACAGCTGTACAGGTAAGTGCTTACGTCTGTACCCAAAACGGCGCCATGCCTGTTATTCCTGATAAACTCAAAACAGTATAAATTCCCGCAAAATGAGGTTCAGTTTCCCCACTGAACCTCTTTTTTGGCGAATAATCATCATAAAGTTTGGAAGTAAAGGGTATTTTTCTTATCTTTGCCATGTTCTTTACTAACAGCACAATAAAACCAATGCGAAATACCGTACTATTCCTGATTGCACTGATAGCAATTTTCACTTCTTGCTCTAAGAGCGAGAAGACCTATAAGATAGCCGTGTCGCAATGCTCTGAAGATATTTGGCGCAACAAGCTGAACGAAGAGCTGAAGATGGGCACCTACATCCACGACAATGTAGAACTGAGTTTTGCTTCGGCCGATGATAGCGACGAGAAGCAGATAGAACAGATACACCAGTTCCTAAACGATGGCATAGATCTGCTCATTGTGGCTCCCAACCAGGTGGCTGCAGTATCGCCTGCTATCGACGAGGTGTTCGACAAAGGCATTCCTGTGATTGTGGTCGATCGCAAGACCAATTCAGAGAAATATACATCTTTCATTGGAGCCGATAACTTCGAGATGGGACGCCTGATGGGCGAATACATTGCCACCCAACTAAAAGGCAAAGGTCGCGTTCTGGAGATCATGGGACTGAAAGACTCATCGCCCGCCATCGAGCGCCATAACGGTTTTGCGAAAGCTATCAGCAACTATCCCGACATCACACTTGTTGCCTCACTGCAAGGCGACTGGACAGAAGAGAGTGCAGTTAAGGCTATCAAGGCTTACAAGGGCAATCTTTCGAACATCGACTTCGTATTCGGCCAGAACGACCGCATGGCCGTAGGCGCTCGCAAAGCCCTCTCCGCACTCCCCACTCCTCACTCCACGAAATACTGCGGCATCGATGGCCTGCCTGGCGAGGGTAATGGCTTGGCTTGCGTTCGCGATTCAATCCTTGAGGCTTCATATATCTATCCCACCCATGGCGACGAGGTGCTCCAACTGGCCATGAATATACTTGAGGGGAAACCTTACGACAAGGACAATCGCCTCATGGCAGCGCTTGTTACCAAAGATAATGCCAAAGTGCTATTATTACAATCTGAAGAGCTTACACGCCAAGGGCATAATGTAGACCTCCTGCATGAACAGTCGGACAATTACTTGCAGCAGCTCGACACGCAGCGTGTCATCACTTGGATGGCTGTCGGTATTATTATACTATTGCTTATAGCCATTGTGCTATTCTATCGCTACCATTTAAATAAGGTAACCATGCAGCGTGAGCGTGTGATTGACACCTTGTGGAACATCCCTGCCGAAGAGTTGCCGACAGAACCAGAGCAACATGTAGAGACACCAGAGGCCGAAGAAACCTCAGACCAGATAGAATCTACAGCCTCTTCCCGATTTCTGGCTCGTTTCAAGGAGGTGGTCGAGGCTCGTATGTCAGATAGCGAGGTAAGTGTAGAAGACCTTGCTGCCGATATGAATCTAAGTCGTGTTCAGCTTTATCGGAAGATAAAGGCCATAACCGACTCTTCGCCCGTAGAGCTTCTTCGTACAGCCCGCCTCAAACGAGCGTACCAGCTACTAGTAACAACCGATAAGAACATCTCTGAAGTAGCATACGACGTAGGCTTTACAGCCCCTTCTTATTTCACAAAGTGCTTTAAAGACGAGTTCGGTATTAGTCCATCTGATCTTTAAGTTAACAAATATCGTTCATTTCGTTGCAAATATGTTACAATGATACAAATTTTGCATGAGATGAACGATAATTTTATACCCTTTTACTATATGGTTCGTACTTTTGCAACAGAAATCAAATTCAAATGAGTACTAACCAAATTAAAAATTCAACAATGGAAAAACTAAGAAAACTGATTCTGAGTTTTGCACTTCTGCTGATGAGTACTATAATGTACGCGCAGAGTGAAATCAGTGGTACGGTGATCGACGCTACAGGCGAACCGGTCATCGGTGCCACAGTGAAAGAAAAGGGGACTGCGAATGGAACAGTCACCGATTTCGACGGTAACTTCACCATCAAAGTAAATGAGGGTGCCATACTGGTAATCTCGTACATTGGCTTCCAAACACAAGAAGTGCCTGCACAGCAGGGGATGAAGGTAACTATTAAGGACGACAGCGAATTGCTGAAAGAGGTTGTCGTTACTGGTTACCAGGTTCAGCGCAAAGCCGACTTAACTGGCTCTGTAGGCGTTGTTGAGACTAAGGACTTTAAAAGCAGCAATACCGATCCAATGGCTTCATTGCAAGGAAAGGTGCCTGGTATGACCATTACCACTAACGGCTCACCATCAGGCGAGGCTGATGTGCATATACGTGGTATTGGTAGTATGGGTGGTTCTAGCACCACACCTCTTTATATTGTGGACGGCATGCCATACAGCGGTTCGCTTAACAGTCTGAATGCAAATGATATCGAGACCATGCAGGTACTGAAGGATGCTGCCTCTGCCTCTATCTACGGTTCTCGCGCTGCCAATGGCGTTATCGTTATTACCACTAAGAAAGGAAAGAAAGGCGATAAGATTAACATCGATTTCAATGCTTCGATATCTGCATCATGGATGACACAGAAGATGAAGCTTCTTAATAGTCAGCAGTATGCTACGGCACTGGTTCAGGCTGCCCTCAACGATGGTAAGAATCCATACGACTACGCACAGAACTATGGCCTTACTCTTACTGCCGCAAACGGAACACCTATCAGCGTTTACAATCCAGCAACTGGTGCAATGGAGAGCTATACCGTTGGTGGATACTACGATGGTTTTATGAATGCCAAGCAGACAATGCCTTATAGCGATACCGACTGGGTGGACGAAATCTCGCGTACAGGCATCACGCAGAATTACGATCTGTCATTCTCAAAAGCCAGCGACAAAACCACACAACTCTTCTCATTTGGTTACAAGAAAGCCTTAGGTGTTCTGAAGTACACAGACTTCGAGAACTTCTCGGCCCGTTTTAATAGCAGTTACAAGATAAACAGCATTATCAGCGTAGGCGAGAATGCCCAGTTCTCTTATTCTAACAATGTAGACTGTGCTCCTTTGGAGAATGCTCTAAAGATAGCCCCAACACTGCCTGTTTATGAGATTGACGGTGTAACCTTCTCTGGTCCTGTAGGTGGTATGAGCGACCGCCAGAATCCTCTGCGTGAACTTTATCATAACAAAGACAATCGTCTGAAAAAATGGCGCATCTTTGCAAATGCTTACGTTGATATCACTCCTATCAAGGGACTGCTTATTCGTTCTAACTTCGGTATCGACTATACAAATAGCAATATCCGTTCTCTGCAGCACACCTGGGATTCTGACGTTGTTAAGAATAATACAAATGCCAGCACATTATCGCAGACTCACAGCACTAAGTGGACATGGTCTAACACTATTCAATACAATTTCGACATCGTTGAGAATCACAACCTGAATATCCTCGCTGGTATTGAGGCACACCAGGACAACTATGTTGATTTCTCTGCCCGTCGTACCACATATCCTCTTGAGACCTATGATTATATGTGGCCAAACGCAGGTACTGGTATCCAAACCGTGACAGGTGCTGGCGACTCTTACAAACTGATGTCGTACTTCGGCAAGCTCGACTACAATTGGAACGACCAGTTGCTCGCTTCATTCACACTTCGTCATGACGGCTCAAGCCGTTTCGGTAAGAATCACCAATATGGTACTTTCCCATCAGTATCTCTCGGTTATCGCCTGTCAAAGCATATCAATGCTTCATGGATACGCGACTGGAAGATTCGTGCCAGCTATGGTGTAACTGGTAACCAGGGTATGAACTCTAATATTGCCCACTTTGGACTATACGTAGCCGACTATGGCTCTAGCCGCGAAAACTCTACAGCTTACGATTTGAACCTTCAGGGCTCTGGCACACTGCCTTCGGGTTACTATAAGTCTCAGTCGGCAAATGAAGACTTGAAGTGGGAACAGTCGTCGCAGTGGAACTTTGGTACCGATTTCTCACTTTTCAACAACGAGTTCTACGGTTCTTACGATGTATTCTTTAAGGAGACCAAGGACATGCTTGTACAGCCAGCCTTTCTCGGAGCAATCGGTTTCGGAGGTCAGACATGGATTAACGGTCCTACACTTAAGAACTGGGGTATGGAACTGAATCTGGGCTATCGTCACACTACAAGCTATGGCCTTTCGTACGACATCACTGGTAACATTGACTTCTATCGTTCAAGAGTGACCTATCTGCCTGAGAACTCAAAAAACTCATACGAGCACAACGACTACCACAACCTGGCACAGGACAAGAAGGCCTATGGCTCGCTGATTGGATATGTGGTTGAAGGATTGTATCAGAGTCGTGAAGACGTACTTGCTCACGGACAGGCTGGAGCACGTGTAGGCGGTCTGAAATATGCCGACCTCAACGGCGACGGTAAGATTAATGAAGCTGATCGCACATGGATATACAACCCTGTACCTAATTTCTCATATGGTATCAATGTCAACCTGGCATATAAGGACTTTGACTTTACAATGTTCTGGCAGGGCGTATCTGGTGTTGATGTAATCAACAATCAGAAATACCAGACCGACTTCTGGAGCATCACCGATGCCGGCTCAAACAAGGGCGCACGCCTGATTGACGCCTGGACACCAGCCAATAGCAGTTCTACAATTCCTGCATTGACCACCTCAAATGGTGCCGACGAAGGCCGTATGTCTTCATACTTCGTTGAGAACGGCTCGTATGCTAAGCTGCGTACACTTCAGTTGGGTTATAAGTTGCCTTCGAAGCTCACCAAGAAGATATTACTCTCTAGTGCGCGCATCTATCTCTCAGGCGACAACCTGCTGACCATCAAGTCAAGTTCGCTAACATGCTCTGATCCAGAGAATACAGCATGGAACTATCCTCATACAGCATCCTTCACATTTGGTGTACAGGTGGGATTCTGAGAAGGTGAAAAAGTAAAAAGGTAAAAAAGTAAATAGTACAATTATGAAAAAGATTCAATTATATATCTCGGCTTTGCTTCTTTCTGTATTAGCTGTTTCTTGCAGTGTTGACGACGTGAAGCCACAGGGTACACTTGATGAGGAGACTGCTTATTCAAGTCCCGACAAGCTTGTTACCGCAGCCTATGCCAAATTGGGCGATGACTGGTATTCTTATCCTTTCAACCTCTGGCCATACGGCGATATGAGTGCCGACGACTGTCTGAAGGGCGGTTCTGGCGAGAACGATACGGGTTATCACCCCATGGAGATATTCTCTACGCTGCAGCCCGACCGTGGTGAGTTCGACGAGTTGTGGTATCAGCTCTACAGTGCTATCTCGCGCTGCAACCGTGCCATCGAGTCTATCAACCAGATGGAGACACCCAATACCCAGCTGATGGCAGAAGTAAAGTTTCTCCGTGCTCACTTCTATTTTAAGTTGCAGCAGATGTGGTATGAGGTTCCTTTCGTTACAGAAGGTATGTCGAATGCCGACATAGAGGCCTGCCCACAGAGCTCGCACGATCAGATTATGCAGCAGATTATCGACGATTTCCAGTATGCTTACGAGAATCTGCCCGAGGCAGCTCCAGGTACTACCGGACGTGCTCATAAAGTGGCTGCAGCAGCTTATCTTGCCAAGTGTTACCTGAATTGGGCCTATGGCGATGGTTACGAGGCAACAACTGGTTATAGCCATGTTGACCTGGCCAAGATTCAGAAGGTGATTGATTATACGGAGGTGGTGAAAAACTCTCCATACGACTACCTTGAGACCTACGGCCACATTTTCCTGCAGGATTACGCAAACTCTAAGGAGAGCATCTTTGCCGTGCAGCACTCTAACAAAGCCGACGACGGTACTAATTTTGGTCGCGCTAACTGGTCGAACATGCTTAATGGCGTATGGGGCATCTGGTCGTGTGGTTGGGATTTCCACAAACCATCACAGAATCTTGTTAATGCCTTCAAGACCCGCAATGGTCTGCCCATGGACAACTTCGATGAAGACCACAATGCTATTCTGATTAATGGTGCCGACACAAAGTTTAAATATGATCCACGTCTGTTCCACACAGTGGGCATGCCTACATATCCTTACAAATATGAGGAGCAGTACACACTGACCAAGGCCAACAGCCGTACACCTAACACATACGGCTACTATTGCTCAATGAAGGAGATTCCACAGCGCTCAAAAGGTGAGGATTACGACAATCCATGGCAGGCATTCGGTCAGAACGATTATGTGCTCCGCTATACCGATGTAATGTTGATGCGTGCCGAGGCCTTGATTGAAAAGGGCGACCTGAACGGCGAGGCACTGCAGATTATCAACGATATCCGCAGTCGTGCAAAGAGGGATATCAGCGGAACCTCACTCATTAGTTATGCTAAGGATCAGTGCGACATCGCCTTATATGGCAGCTTTGCATCACAGGATGATGCCCGCAAGGCACTGCGCTGGGAGCGTCGCGTAGAGCTGGCAATGGAAGGTCACCGTTTCTTCGACCTGCGTCGCTGGGGACTGCTTTCTTCTACTCTTAACAAGTATTTTGAGACAGAGAAGACTGATGAGTACGACTCTCAGACATACGCACTCTACTATAAAGACGCCTTCTTTACAGCAGGCAAGAATGAGTACTTCCCCATAGCCAACAATCAGATGAACTACGTTCAGGGACTCTATCATCAGAATAAGGGCTATTGATGGATTGAATATAAAAAATTAAACATTAAATAATTGAAGTTATGAAAACGATATATCAAATTATCTGCGCTGTCTGCATCATCTGTGGTTTCACTGCCTGTCAAGACAGAGATCTTCCCGGCTCAGGTGCAATGCAGCTTAGCAGTCCTGATGCATCACAGATATCAGGTACAGCAAGTGGTGAGAATGGTTACGACTACACGCTCACATGGCCTCAAAGCAGTCAAGGTGCCGTTATGCAGGTGGCTGTTTACAAGAATGGAACCCAGATGCAAGGCCTTACATCATGCCCCTCTGGCAGTTTCACGCTGAAGAATCTGGAAACAAACCAGCTTTATGAGTTCCTCTTTAAGTATGCCAATGACAATGCTCTCTCTAATGGTGTGATGACCAGCTACACCCGTCCAGGCGCCTCGGCTCCAAGCGATCTTAAGTTTGAGCAGATTGACATCAGCGATGACCAGCGCGACATGCAGATAACGTGGACTGCTAGCAGTGATGCCACATCGTATATTCTGAAACTGGTGAATGGTGATGGTAGCAGAGTGATTGAAGAGACAGTCAATGGCACTTCTTATCTGTTGAAAAATGTTGCTATGAAGGAACGTTGGGAGGCTACCTTGATTGCACAGAATGCCGAAGGCAAGGCTCTGCCTATTTACGGTTCAGGAAAGGTTGGTGGCAAGATCCCTGCTTTCCTGTCGGAATATGCCACATCAGACGAACTTATTGCCAACGGCGACGATGATGAGGCCAGTGCCTGGCTGTGGTTCCAAGAGAACTATCCAAAGGGCGAATATGTTTACTTTGGCAGTATCAGTAGTGTTGAGGATATCGAGGACTATCGTATGCTCTTCTGGCTGCGCGATATCGAGACGGGCAATGCTGATGATATCTGGAACTTCTCGGATGTAGCCAAGAATGCAGCCCCATGCATTGAGCAGTATGTGAAGAACGGCGGCAACCTGCTTCTCTGGTCGCACGCAGTGCCTTACATCGGAACCATCAACCGTCTGGCAACGTCAGTTCTTCGTGGTGTCAGCAATGCCTTCGGTTGTGGTGTTGGAGGTTGGAATGGCGACGTATGGAAGATGGGAGTATGTCTCAACACAGGCGCCTTCTCGAAGGATCTCAGCACACATCCTATCTACGCAGGCATAGAGACCGAAAAGCTGAGCGACAACTGCTTTAAGGCCATCGCCATGAAGGGCGCCGGATGGACAGAGGATCACAACTGCCTGTTCTTCGACATTCCAGTGAAACTCACTGGTCTTGACAATACCTCTGAGGAGTGTTATAATGTTGTTACAGAAGAGTACGGCATCTATCCACTTGGCACATGGGATTCACAAGTTAATTGGGTTTCACAGCTTAACGTATGGGAGGCCAAGGGTGCTCCAAAGGCTCCAGAGGGATTCCAGAAGGGTTGCGGCACAGTACTCTGCATTGGTAATGGCGGATGCGAGTTCTCTATGAAGAACGAGGACGGCACACCCGACAAGAGTGCCAACCCAACGAACAACTCGTGTCAGGGCAACGTGCTGAAACTCGCCAAGAACAGCATTGAATATCTGATGTCGATTTAAAATCACTAATAGTTATATTGTTTTTAGTTATAGGTAATGATTTTGGTTTTAATTTTGTAGTAATTGGTTTTAGGTTTATTCTTGGCAAGCCAAGCGGCAAAGCCGAGCGAGTTAGTAAAGTAAAAGAAAAGGCGCCACTCATCACGAGCGGCGCTGTTTTTTTACATTGTCGGTAGCGGTGCTGTTGGTTGCCTTACGCCTGTATCAGGCAAACCTTACGGCGATTATGGGAAGGCCGCACGGCGAAATGCAGCCAGATGGCGCCAAATCTATTTCTTTCCCACCAGCAGTTCGTCGAATTCCTGATGTGTTTCGTCGGCATAATCCAGCAATATCGCCGCGTAGCGTATGGCTTTGGCCTGGGGCAGCTTTGATGATAGGATGAGTGAGTAGAGGCCTGACTCGTTGATGAGTGTTACTCGGGTTTCATAGGCAGTGTCGCGAATCGCGACGGTGCCCTTATCCTCTGCATCTACATGCTTTCTTAGGGCATCGCGGCTATTGCTGTAACCCAGTGCCATGGCAACATCCTTACCCACGAACATTATTTGATTATTAACTTGGCAAGTACGAATCTCACCGAAAATATCACTTGTAAAACTCTGTATTTCTGTTTTCATAATTTTGAGTTGTTAAGCGAGCAGAAGTTTCAGAAATCCGATGGCCATCTTCACGTGAAGTTTCAGTAAAGGTGTCAACGATTCCAGGAAAGTGTCAACTTATTCAGTAAAGCGACTGTCAACTACATCAGGAAAAAAGCAATAAACTGTCAACCAAAATCAGGAAAAGACATGAGAGAGTAACAGGGTTTTATACGTCCCAATCGGTCTTTGTAATCGATGAGCTGAAATTTCAGCCCATGTACTTTCTCCCAAGCTAGCTCCATGTTTCTGATAGCCTGCATAACGTTTTTGTGTTGTTTACCAGTCAACTCGGCAATCTCGAGCGACGTCATTGTACAGTTGTATTTTAATAATCGCTGTTGCGCGTTGCAGCGTTGCAGTTAAAAAAATGATTAATGATATACTGAAAAATACTTCTATATTTATATATATAAATATAGAGTTTAATTTTGGGTATGTGATAGTAAAGTTTTGAACTGCAACACTGCAGCGCAACGACTACGTGCGCCCATGCGTGTTTTTTATCGAATTTACTTAGAAAAGTATTCGTTAACCGCAATCATAATGTAGTACCTTTGCATCGTCAAAATACAGCTCCCACGTGTGCGCGTAAAAACTCTCACGTGCAGCCGCAAAAATTGACCATTGAAATTAAAGTTTAACCATTCTTGGCAGAGCCAAGCGGCAAAGCCGAGCGAAAAATTAAAAGTATGGCACTTAAAGTTAAAGCACAGGAAAAGTTGCAGAAGATTGGCACTCATGCTGGCAAGTATCGCTACATCATGATGCCCGAGTTGTACACATCACTGAGTCAGGACAAGGTGATTAAGGAGGCTGCCCTTCGCAGCGGAGTTAGTAAGGGTATCATGCAGGCGTGTTGGGATGCCGCAGGTGAGGTTATCAAGGCGTGGGCCACCGAAGGTCACAGTGTAGCGCTGCCAGGTCTGGGCACCATGCGATTCGGTCTGCGCGCCAAGAGCGTAGAGAAGGTTGACGAGGTTAAGGCAGGCCTCATCACCAGTCGCCGAATCATCTTCACACCAGCGGTTGAGCTGAAGGACGAACTTGCAGGCACCGCCATCCAGATTACCTGCTACGACCGCGATGGCAAGGAGGTGAAGCGTGTTACCAGCACCGATAGCGGTGACATCGAGGACCCCGAGAACACCCAGCCAAGCAATGGTGGTGGCAATCAGGGCGGTGGCGGTTACCAGAGCAGCGACGACCCAGGTGAGGGCGATTAAGAAAGGAGGTGAACCATGACTAAGAAAGAAACAGCAAAGTTTATCGTGCAGCTGATTGCTTCGATAGCATCAGCTATTCTAACAGCCCTCGGCGCCACATCGTGCATGGGCATGTAAAAGAAAGAGATGAGGTTCGCAATGTGATGCGAACCTCTCTTTTTTTACTTAATAACTATTCTGTAAGAATATTTATTCCATCCGTCCCCATTTCATTTCTTCACCTTCCTTATCATATTGTTTACGCTTGCCAGTAGGAGGTTCTGTCAGGGTTATCTTCACGATAGCGGTATGTTCGAGGCTGCGTGCTATGGCATCGTCGAAAGCATCCATGTGTTTGGGAAGGAATCGCTGGCATATAGCTCTTAGTGCCTCTATCTTTTCGTCTTTATCTGTCACTATATCAGCCTTTCCAACCGCCATTGCCGATTTAAACTGAAGCGTAAAACTACCATCCTTGGGGCCGACTGTCGGGGCGCATTTGGTGACTGCCGATAAAGCCACTGTAGGATTTGTCGCTATACAATCCAACTTATCACCCTCCAAAGCACAATGGAAGTAAAACGTCTTATCATCTGTGCGTGCCAGCGACAGGGGCACACCATAAGGCGTACCATCTGGTCGTGTGAAACTAACTGTTATATATGGTGCCTTATCCAATACCTCCAATGCGAAGGCGGCATCCATTGCTCTACTTGCTTTTCTCATAATTACTCATATTTGTTGAAACACTTTAATAATATTGTTTCATAAGTTTACGTACATAGTTGCCAAAGAAAAGTTTCTCGACAAAGTTGGGCTTCTGGAAGACGGTGCGGAGGATCACGTCGAGGGCGGCGAAGCGGCCGGCCCAGGCATCGAAATCTGCGTGATCGTCCTGTCCGGTATATTCCTTGGCGAAGGCATCCCAAAAGCGGTGGAACTGCTCCAGGGTCATGTGAAAGATGTCCTGCACCCGCTTCATTGGAGCGTAGATGTGGCAGATTAGGAAGAGGTGCCCGATGTCGAACATGGGGTCGCCGTGCCCAAAGCGGTCCAGGTCAATCCAGTAGTTGTCGGCTCCGGTCTGGATGATGTTCCCCGGCTGGAAATCGCCGTGCAGGCAGTGGCTGTCTTCTGCGATGCTCTCAACGAAGGTGCGTAGCCGTTCCCTGTTCTTGCGGCTCACAAATGAGGATTGCTCTATGGCCAGCAGCGCCTGCTCCCGTCGGCTGGGGAAGAACTGCGTGTTGCACTCCGTGGCGAAAAGCTCCTTGCCCTTGCTGCACAGCAGGCGGGCCATCTCCTCAGTGCGCTGCGGCTCGTCGTGGCAGATGCGCGAGAGCGACCGCTTGCCCTCGATGCGCTGTGAGATGGTGGCGAAGGCCTTACCTACCTGCACGATGCGGTACGTAGCGGGAACCGCGATGCCTAGATCCGCCACAGCCTTCGAGATGTCGTATTCACGTTTCACTGCCTCCCAGGTGCTTATACGGGCGTTGTTCACCTTGAGGATTTCGCCGGGGACAGCGGGGTTGACATAGGTTTTCCCGTTGCCTCCTTCGCCTATCTGCTTATAGTCGTCTAAATTGACTTTATCGAGCTGTATTTCACTCATATCTGTGGGCAAAGGTACAAAAAAACTCAAACAAAACAAACTTTTATGGAAAAATTGCCCCATAAGCAGCAGATATGGAGGATTTTTTGTATCTTCGCCCCCAATATGTCAAAGAATAACATTTACCTTGCATCAAAACCGCGCTATGAGATCCTCGATGGACTGCGCGGAGTGGCAGCCATGCTGGTGGTTGCCTATCATCTGTTTGAAACCTATTACGGTGGAAAACCAGACCAACCAATAAATCACGGCTATCTGGCTGTAGATTTCTTCTTTGTGCTGTCTGGCTTCGTCATCGGCTATGCCTACGATGACCGTTGGGATAGGATGTCGACATGGAGCTTCTTTAAACGCCGATTGATTCGTCTGCATCCGATGGTCATCTTCGGCACGCTGTTTGGAGCCATCATGTTCTATTTAGGCAGTTGTGGCGAATTCCCGCTGATTAACCAAACGTTATGGTGGATGGTACTATTGGTGATGTTCTGGTGCTTCACGATGATACCCCTACCAAATACTATGGATATTAGAGGTTGGGCAGAGACTAATCCGCTGAACGGTCCCGCATGGTCTCTACAGTGGGAGTATATCGCAAACATCCTCTATGCACTCGTTGTGCGCAGGTTTTCAAAGGTGACATTAGGCATCTGCGTGACTATCTTCGCTGTGATGACTATCATACTCTGCCTGAATATCGACGTGACAGGATTTCTTGAAGAGCGTAGTTATGCGTCATATACTGTAGTTGGTGGTTGGAGCACTACACCCGACCAGCTTCAGATAGGTATTACCCGTCTGCTGTATCCCTTCTTCTGTGGACTGCTTATCTCTCGCGTGGGTAAATTAATAAAGGTACGTGGCGGTTTCTGGTGGTGCTCGCTGGCCATTGTGGTGCTGCTTTGCATACCATGGATGGGACTGGGGACAGAAGGCGAGGCCCGCTGGACGAACGGACTTTATGAGGCTGTCTGCATCCTCGTCTGCTTCCCCCTTATCGTAGCGATGGGTGCTGGCAGCAGCGTTACAGGTACGAAATCATCGGCTATCAATAAGTTTTTGGGCGAGATAAGCTATCCCATCTACATCACCCATTATCCACTCATCTACATGCAGATGTCGTGGGCAGATAGTCATAAGGATGCCCCACTCGGTCAGCACATATTCGTAGCCGTCTGCATCTTTGTGCTCGCCATTCTCGTGGCCTACGGAGCTTATAAGCTCTATGACTTGCCCGTTCGCGAGTGGCTGAAGGAAAAATTATTTAAAACATCTATATAATAACTTTTCTCCCGTTGTGGATATATAGTCCGCGCTTGGTGGGGCGGGGGATAAGTTGGCCTGTGAGGGTGTACCATTTGCCATCGTTATGTTGAGTTGATTGTACAGAACTGATGGCGGTATGTTGGGTGACCTCCTGCTCGGGATATGTGCCTGATACATAGACACGATAGCCCTTGGCATCAAGACTGAAAGTATGAGTGGCGTTGAGCGCCGTCTGCTTGCGGCTGGTGCCTTGGGCTATCGTTTCGCTATTGAGCCACAAACTCCAATCGCCAGCTGTGATACCTTCGATAGTGGCAGTAGCAGCTGTGGTACCCATATTTAGTACAACAAGCACCTGGCAATCGCCTAAAGTACGGGTGTAGGCCAGCACGCTGGTGTTGTCGGAGACGTTGAGTAGGGTTGTGGCAGGGTTATCGGACGATTGTTGCGCATCGCTTATTGCTGGCACGGCGTGCTTCAGGGCAAAGAGGGTACGTAGTGTGTTCAGCATCTTTTCGTCTTTGGCGTCCCAATTAATCTTTGTGTCGTTAAAATAGTCGAGCGCCTGGTTGCCACCTGTTTCTTGTCCGTTATAAATGAGCGGCATGCCATAGATGGTATAGGCCAGAACAGTGAGCGGATAACGATTGTCGCCATACTTCTGCGTGAGTGTTTTCTTCGACTCATTGAAGTTCTGATCGTGATTAGTAACGTAGAGCATACGACCAAATGATAACGAGGCTGACTTGTCGAGCAGTGTGTTAATAAAAGCCTTGAGACGGGCTGAGGTGTTACCTGTGCCATAGTTTGCCAGTGACGACTGGAACTGCCAAGCATAATCGTAGTCGAACCCAACATCCTTCAAGCGAGTAGCATCCGATGCGATATCGGCTTCGCCAAGAAACGTGATGGCTTTATAGGATTTTATCATAGGAATAGTTGTCTGCCAATAGCTGGCAGGAATCTTAGGACTGCTGATATAGTCGCAGCGATAACCATCGATGTCGGCTTCGTCAATCCAGAACTTAAGACATGCATTCATGGCATCAACCAGGTCAGGATTATAATAGTCGAGCTGCCATACATCGCTATAGTTGTTGGGGTGAATCTTTTTTCCGCCGCTGGTGGCGTAGTATTCGGGGTGGGTAGTCACCCAGTCGGCATTGGTTGCCGTGTGGTTGGGAACCCAGTCGAGCCACACCTCCATCTGCAATTCGTGGGCACGGCTTACAAACGATTTCAGCTGGGCGATAGTGCCATACTTAGGGTTGGTCTGTTGGAAGTTTGTGGCTGCATACGGACTGTTGATGCCTCCACCACGCGGATAGATGGGCATGAGCCACACAATGTCGATACCTAATGCCTTAAGTTCTTCAAGACGCGCCTGAGCTGCAGCAAAGGTGCCATCGGTAGTAAACGAACCAATGTTCATCTCATAGATAACACGTTGCCCCTCGGCACGTTTCCCTGCTGCGAGGTTAATATCATCTACATAATCGGCCGCATAGCAGTTTGAAGCAAAACATGCTGCCACTATCAATATTTTTTTCAATACCTTAGTAATCATAACTGTCAACTGTAAATTAAAAAAACGGGGCTGCCATTCTTCGCAGAGCAGCAGGCCCCTATGAGTACTCAAATGTCAGTAGATCCTTTATTGATGAAGCAGGTCTCTACTGTTTAACGTAAACTGCATAACCCTTAGACTCGAATGACAGGGTGGGCGATGCAGAGAGAGAATGCGTGGAAACCTCGGGACCGCTGTAGATGGTCTGGCTGTTGAGCCACTGCTGGTAGGTGCCAGCTTCGATGCCATCTATGGTTACCTCGGTGTCGTAATCGGCAAAGTTTACTACTACAACCACATTTTCGCGACGCCATGCCAGCACATCGTTGCAGCTGGTTTTAAGAAACTCTACTGGAGCACTCTCGGCCAGCGCTGGCTGCTGATGATGCAGGGCTATCAGCGTGCGCACGGTGTTAAGCATCTTGTGGTCGACACGCTGCCATTTTACTTTTGCATCGGTAAAATAGTTTAGTGTGTCGGGGTCGCCAATCTCCTGGCCGTTGTAGATGAGCGGCATGCCGTAGAAGGTGAATTCTAATACGGTGAGGCCATAGCGGTTCTCGCCATAGAACTTACGTAGAGTGTTACCACCATCGTTGTAGTTCTGGTCGTGATTGGTAAGATATACCATTCGGTGGTTCTTTACCTTAGCCGATTTGTCGATGAATCGCTGACAGATACTCTTTAATGAGTCGGCATTGAATCCACGACGGCACAGACGAGCCATCGAGCCTTGGAAACTCCAGGCATAGTCGTAGTCGAATCCACATGAATCTATGCGCTGATTATGGCGGTCGGTGATGTCGGTTTCGCTCATCATCTCAATCTTCTTGCCAGGAACAAGTGTCTTTAGCTGTGCAATGATGTCCTGCCAGTAAGCCACAGAAATGGTGGGACTTGACACGTAATCGCAGCGGTAGCCGTCGATGTCGCATGTCTCAATCCAGAACTTCAGGGCAGAGTTAACCTCTTTCACCAATTCCGGGTTCTGGTAGTTCAGTTCCAATACATCGCCCCATCCGTGAGGGTGAATCATTTTTCCCTTGTCATCGTGGGTAAAGTAGTCGGGGTGCGTCTGTACCCATGGATTCTCTTGAGCCACATGGTTAGGCACCCAGTCTAACCATACTTTGATGCCTAATTGGTGAGCACGTGCCACGAAGCTCTTCACATCGTCGATAGTACCATATCGTGGATTAACAGCCTTATAGTCCATGGCTGCATAGGGGCTGTTCATGGTGGCACCACGTGGATAGATAGGCATGAGCCAGATGATGTCTATTCCCAGCGTGTCTAAACGGTCCAGTTGTTTTGTGGCGGCTTGGAACGTTCCTTCGGTAGTAAAGGCACCCACGTTCATCTGATAGATGATGCGGTTGCCATCGCTCACAGGTTTGGTGTTATCGACAGACAGATTAGCAGAAATCCTGCCGCAGGCTGCCAGTAGCAGCACTGCGGTTAGACTCCATATAGATAATGTTTTGTGTTTCATACCACGGTTTTATTTCGCTGTGAACGAATAACTCTGATTAGCAATGACGCTATCGATATCCTGCTGAACACCGTCGCCTTCGCCGTTGAGGATGAGGTTGTAGGTACCGCCATCATTGGGGAGTGGGAATACCAGTGTGCCATTCTCGTTACTGCTAGGCTTGATGCCGCGCCAACCACCGTAGATTTCGCCATCGCCCCATGCATAGAGACGTGGATCGTTATAACCAGCCTCGTTCTTGATGGTAATGGTGTTGGCCGACTCTGTCCACTCTGTATTTACATCGTAGAAGTGGCTACCGCTGGTAAACACCTCAGGACCGTCGACCTGAGGACTGCCGTTGTCATTGAGAATCAGGTTGTAAGTGCCGTTTGCTGGCAGTTCGAACAGGCACCAGCCATTATCCGTTACCTTGGCAGGAGTAGCACCTGGCCATCCGCCACAGGCTTCGCTGTCGCCCCATACGTAGAGATGAGGATCGGCATAGCCTGCACTGTTCTTTACTGCGATAATCACGGTTTCGCCTGTAGGCTGAGGTTGAGGCTCTGGCTCTGGTGTGACACCACCAGGCTGGAAGGTGGCAGGATCAATCTCTGTGACACCGGTGCTGGTAAGGTGCAGATAGACATCGTGATCGATGGTATAGGCAAAGTCTGGCAACTGGTTTGAACCTGCATTGCTGAAGATGAGGTTCTCGCCCAGACCGGTATGTCCTTCACCCATATCAAAATACTTGTAAACAACACCATTGATGGTTTGCTGGCCTGTTACTTCCATACCTGGCCAGTCGCCATTCAGGTTGTTCTCGTCGCCCCACATATAGAGATTCAGGGCTTCCCAACCTGTTTCGTCGTAAACGAAGACTGCATAGCCATCGTGCTTGACTTGGGGCTCTAAACCTATTTCCTCAACACCATCAGGTGTGATACGCAGATAGATGTTGCGATCGATGGTGAAGTTGAAATCAGCCAGCTGCTGACCGCCACCGCCGTTGTTGAAGATGAGGTTCTCGACGAGTCCGGTATTAGCCTCGCCCATGTCGAAATATTTCCAGGTGATGCCATCGTGGTTCCAAGTGCCAGTAACACTCATACCAGGCCAATCGCCATTCAGGTTATTGACATCGCCCCACATATAGAGGGTAAGAACATCCCAACCGGTCTGGTCGTCAACATATACGCAGAAACCATCGTGTGTGGGTTCTGGCTGCTCGCCACCACTCCAGTAGTAGCTCTCCCAGCGCTGGCCCCAGATATTAGTGAAGGTGCCAAGACCTGGATTGTCTGTATGGGTAGCCTCCTCGCCGGCAGTAGTGAATTCCTTGCCCTGATTCTTTGAATAGAAGCGGAAACCATCGGCCAGCGATTTGCCGCTGACGAAAGTGCTGGGATCGAGATAGATACCCCACTTTACATTGCTGTTAGGCGCTTTGGTCAATAGGTATTGTGCATCGCCGATAGCCTCGTCATCACCATTGAAAGCACCGGTAATGTATATCTCCTCGTCGGCAGTGGTGCCGAAAGGTGCGATGAACTCCAGCAGAATACGGTCGGCTCGTGTCTCAAACTGCTGACGCTCGTGGTCAAACACCAGCTCATCGCTGCTCGAACAACTGCTCATCAAGCCGGTAAAGGCCAGCAGTGTCAGCATCAGACTATATATTTTCTTGTTCATAATCTTCTATTGTTTAATGTTTAATCTTACTGATAACTTGGGTTCTGAATCAGTCCTGGGTTTACAGAGATAGCAGTCTGTGGCAATGGATACCACTCGTACTTGCGATCGCGCTGAGCAGGCAGACTGATGCCATCCTCGGTAGCACGGCCCCAGAACCACCACTGACCCTGTGTGAACTTGTCGAAACGGCGCAGGTCGGTACGGCGGCGGTTGCCCTCGCCCAGATATTCCTTACCCCACTCAGACAGCATCCAGTCCATATCAAACTGTGTGAAACCAGGACCTGGCACGTTGAGTGCAGCGGTGCGGTCGGACGACTTGAAGTAGCGCTGACGTACAGCATCTACATATTTCTTGGCCTCCTCGCTGTTGCCTTTGCGCATCTCGCACTCAGCTACGTTATAATAAGCCTCGGCCAGACGGAACTGAACATCGTCGATGCTCTTGAAACCACCCTGCTCATCGTTAGGATAGAGGGGATATTTTACCAGGCGGACACCTGAGTTGGTCTCGCCCCAGCGTGGACTCATGACTGTTTCAAGGTCGCGACCCTGATTCAGGAAGGTTCCTAACTGATCTACAAATACCAGGTCCTGACCATCGCGGTCGGCATCGGCCTTCAGCACATCGCCCTTACCAAAGTCGGCGCGCACCAGGCCCTTCAGGAACATACCTGGTCCGTGGGTCTTGGTAACAGCATCGTAGGTGTAGTTCTGCTTACGGATGTCGCGATCGTCAAAACGCTCGTAGGGCGCTCCAAGCTTGTCGCCATAATCCAAGAAGCACTTAGCACCGATAGAACCACCTGCGGGCTGAACAGTACCAGAGTTGTCGAACGATGGAACCAGACATACGCAGTTCCAAGCGCCGATGCCGTCGTAGCTCTGTCCGAAATAGTCGGCATAACCATACCACATACCTACCATGGTGCGAACGTTAGAGATAGCGTTGGCTGCACCCTGTCCGTCTTCGGCTGCAAGTGCAAAGATGACCTCAGGGCTCTTCACGTTGTCCATAGAGTAAAGGTTGCGATAGTTATCGTCAATGGCGTAGTTGCCATAGGCTCCATTGATAATCTCCTTTGAAAGGGCCTCGCACTCATCGTAGTGCTTCTCGCCGATAAACACCTCGGCATTGAGCAGCAGACGGGCCTTGAGCAGGCGGTTCATAGCCTGATTGACACGGTTTACCATCGAGTGGTTTGCATCGTCCTTGGCCAGTGCCGAAGCTGTCTCGTCGAGTTCGGTGGCAATGAAGTCGTAAATCTTCTTGCACGAAGTATTCCAGTCAGGATCGGCAGTGCCGGGAACCTCGCTGCTGGCAGAGGTGTTGAGTGGCAGGGCGCCGCCCCAAAGCTCGAAGATGCAGTAATAGTTCCAGGCACGAATAGTGCGTACCTCGGCTACATACTGTGCTAACTGTGCATCGGTCATGCCCAGGCTTGAGGCACTCAGCCCCTGAAGGTCGCTTAACAGCAGGTTTGACAGGCCGATAGCTGTCCATGCACCGTTCCATGCGTTGTTGATGATGGTTGACTCTGAAGTCCAGTTGTGCCAAGAGAGCACGGTCTTCATGGCCTCGTCCCATCCCCAGAGTCCACCATTCCATACGCGCCATGTTATCTGGTCGGAAGGATATTCTGAGAGGTGAAAGAAATTCTCACCAGCCAGCGTCTGCGATGTCTGTCCATAGATGGCAGCCACAGCGCCCTTCACACTGGCTTCATTCTGATAATAGACACCGGCGTCGATGCGGTCGTACACCTTTTCATCCAGGTCGGTACAAGCGGTGAGTCCGGCCATGAGGCAGACAGCACCTAATATTTTATGCTTAATAGTTATCATAATTATCATTTTTCATTTATCAATTTTCAATTAGTGAAAACGCAGTGTTACGCCCAGACTAACCTGAGTGGCCTGTGGATAGGCGCTGTTTGAGTCGATACCTGGGGTGATGCCAGTAGAGGTTACGATAGAAGGATCGTTACCTTTGTAGCCGGTGAGTGTAAACACATTCTTAGCTGTGAGGTACACACGCAGGCTCTCAATCAGCTGGCGGTTCTTGGGCGAGTAAGTATAGCCCAGAGTTACGTTATCCAGCTTCACGTAGTCGCCCTTCTCCAGGAAGTAGCTTGAGATAATACCGCCGCTCGACTCTACATCAGCATAGTCGGTATAAGCTGCACGCAGCACATTATCGGTACCTGAACCCTTCAATCCCATGCCGTATTTACGCATATTGAAGATTTCAAAACCAAGGGCACTGCGGAAGAGCATGCTCAGATCCCAGTTCTTGTAGCTGAATGTGTTGTTCCACGACAGGAAGTGCT
>Ga0265299_10001314_pt1 | contig 28720 bp, 36 predicted proteins | sample AusTroGonzalo_MG_4_FD_193485 | JGI IMG/M metagenome (GOLD analysis project Ga0265299, IMG submission 193485) | Bovine rumen microbial communities from tropical cattle in Woodstock, Queensland, Australia - Gonzalo_02 | ecosystem: Host-associated > Mammals > Digestive system > Stomach > Rumen ... | reverse complement strand
GAGCCTCTAAAGCGTCTGACAACTGAGGAGCGATGATACCGAACTTCTCACGGATGGCGTTCAACTCAGACATCAACACACTCGTGCCGCCTGCATTGTATTGGTCAACGGCACGGTCAATCTGCTCGAACAACGGCTGCAGCATACGCCCTGCGATACGCATCGTAGCCTGTTTCACAAACCACTCCTGTAGGAACTCATCAAAGTGGTCTTGTAACCCATGTAAGCCGTCACCTGTCTCAAGGAAAGCGGACTTCCAAGCATCGACAAAGTTTTGAGCCTCGCCACGATAAGCATTTTCTCCCAATCCACCGAAGAGTTCGAGCATCTTGTCTTTTTCTTCCTCAAGAGCCTCATCGAGTTCGTCTATCGCTCGCTCATATTGACGAACAAGGTCTTCATCGGTACTCTTCTTAGCATTTTCGGCAGCAATCAATGCTTGATACGCCTTTTTCTGTTCTTTGATTATACGATTCATCTCGTTGGAAGCCTGAACTGCCGATTGAGTGTCCCACGCCTTCTCTCTCGCCTTTTCGACTCTTCCGAGTGTGATTTCAAGTTCTTCGAGTTTCAACTTGTTATCGTCAATCGTTCTATTAAGGTCTCTTTCACTTGCACTTATCCCGCTCTTGATGATGTTCCAAGTCTTAATAAGACCGTCAACCATAGCGCCGATATCCGTTCCTTTACTTGAGATTGCTTTCGCAATATCAGCTACCAATAAGCCTGCATTTACCGCAATATCGACAAGGTCGTGGGCGAGTTTCTTGCTCGCATTGTCCGCCTTGTCGAACATATCCATCATTTCGGTAGCGATAGTACCTGCGGCTTGCGCTGCATTACTGAAGTCTTGAGCGCCTTTCGCTACGCCCATGTGATAACGAACCCAAGCTGCGTAACCCTCGTTTTGCTCCTCGGTGATTTCTTCGATGTTTTCTTTGGATTCTTCGAGTTTTTCATTGACGGTGTCAAGATACTTTTGAGCGTTGTCCAACTGCTTTTTCGCTACCTTTTCATTCCCTTCAATACCATCGTGACTCAATATATCATAAGCCTCTTGTAATTTAGCTACATCATTCGCAGCATAATCGTGCATCTGTTGCCAAAACATCTCTTGCTGTTCCCAATACGGCAACATTTCATCTCTATTACCCGCTTGCCACGTTTTTTTAAGTTCTTTATCCTCTTTGAATGTGCCAAATAAACTGCGAGACCTCTTGGTCTTCTCCAACTTGTCGAGAGTCTTGACGATTTCCTTGACCTGTTTCGGGTTGAGTCTCTTAACCTCCTCTTTGAGAGCGTTCAATTTCTCAATCATTATGTCAATACTCACGTCAGCGACGTTGTTCAAGTCTTGGAACATCATAATGTAGAAGTCGCTCTTCTTGAAGTCTTCCCACTTTTTCTTCGCCAACGACTCGTCGGTCTCTTTCTTTATCTTGCCCTTAATATCGTTGTATTGAGTATCGGTATAATATCCTGCATTATATAAAGCGTCAAGTTCAGCCATCTTCTTCAACTCGTCAAGATGTATCTTGACAGCCTCATCACGACCTTTCTCCAAATAAGCGGTGTACGTCTTGAGTCTGTTGACGAGAGCCTTGCGCTCCATATCGTCAATCTTGTCTCTAAACTTTTGCACTTGCTCGGTCAATTTTTTAGGGTCATCGCCAAGGTTGACTTGTTTGTCGTAAAAGTCATTAACCGCCTTTCTCAACATATCTACTGTGGTGACGTCATATTTGAATATACCCGCTAATTCTCCCGCAGGTAAATTCAATTTCTCCAAGTCAACCGTGAGGTCGTAGTTGTTAAACATCTTCTCGATGTCTTTTGCAAAATCTTCTCTAATCTTAACTTGAGCATCTATCTCAATTCTCGCCTCATAAGAATCAATCTTCTTCATCACTTCTTGCTTGACTTCATCTTTGATGTTGGTTGCAGCATCTAATGCCTTTTGAATTGATGCTGATAGTCCCTCCATAGAAGTGAAGTCTATCATATCCATTGTGATGCCCGTACCTTTGAAGATTTCTTTAAAAGAATCTTCGAACGCTTGACGTACTTTTGCCTCGCTCTTGGCATAGCCATAAGCTGACTTTGACAGCTCGTCATAGCGCTTCTTCATCTCCTCCAAGAGATTCACCTGCTTGCGAAGGTTGGCGGCATTAAGCTCGAAGTCAGGTTCAGTTGTACCACCTATATTTTCAGCAGTAGCAAAGAAATCAATTCCTCGATTTTTAAGAAATGATTCAAGTTCTTTGATTTCTTGTAAAATAGCTTCGTATTCGGCTATTCTATCAGGATTTTCCAACATACCTAACTGTGGCAATGCTTCATGTTCAGCCACCTTCTGACGTAACCATCCCAATCTTGCCTCAGCTCTAACAAAAGCCATCTCGTCGATACCCAACAAATTGTTGAAATACTTGTTTAAGTAAGACTTCATCTCATCTGACTGAGGCGCAAGTGTCTTGATAAATATTTCGTTAGCCTTGTTGATGCCTTCCGCCGTATCTTTGTTTAGTCTACCTGCATTTTTTACAAGCCATTTCAAGAACTCTTCTGTAGTCATATCTCCGACCTCTTCAAGATATTCCTCATTATCTTGAATGCCGTTACGATAATAACGCATCAATTCGGACTGAATATTGTCTAAAGCAGATATAGCACGGTTTTCGTCTCCCCACATATCGTACATCTCGAAACTTCCACTCCACGGCAATAAAGCATGTCCGAGTCCCATTTTACGTTCCAATTGACTGCCACCAAACCAAGGAAGTTTGTATTCGTCGAAATCTTTGAGTTCATCATTTAATTTGTCAAACTCCTCAAATGGCATGTTTTGGATAGCCTTTGCCATTTCTTCAAACGACCTCGCTGCGCCCAACGCATCGTTTGCAATATCCAATTCTGCAATCTTTGTATATATCTCATATAACTTGGTGCCTTGCAGATTGTTGGTCTCCATTGCAGAAACGAGTCGTTCAGCCTCGCTTTGCACAGAGCTCATCTTTACACGTATGCTCGACAACTTCATCTCCCAATCAGAAAGATTCTTTTGGTCAGTATCAGAGAACATACTTTGCGTTTTCATTGCATTGATGAGAACTCTTTGCTCTTTAAGTTTGCGGATATTTGCATCCAACGCATCGTTCATCGTGATTAACCCATCCTCACTAATTTCCATTTGCGCTGCAAGTTGTGGATATTCGTTAATCAACTTCTGCATTATAGCACGGTTCGCTTCTTTCGCCTTTGTGTTTTCCTCCTCGGAAGAAGTCTCGTCTTCGATATAACTGTTATTGAGTTGAATCTTGTATCTTAACTCCTCAAAGTATTTCTGACTCTCGTAAAGATGATAATTCTGCTCGTCTATTTCTTTATTGACAGCTCTCATTTGACGAGACATATTCAATAAAGCCGTAGCAATACCGACAATTACTGTCGGTAAAGTTATAAATCCTGACAAACTTGACAAAACCGACCTAAATTTCACCAAATTAGCAGCTGTCGCTTTGGAAGCCTTACTTAAATCTCTCAAAGCCAAAACATATTTCCCAACCCAATTGATGGCGACTCCCCAACCGATAGATTTCAACACTATCGCTACTGTACGCCAATTACGCACAATGTCATTCAATGCTGAGACTAAATTCTTAATAGTGCCTTCATTTCCTTTGCCTATCGTATTTAACATTTGGTCATAGGCGTCACGCAACTTCATCAACTGACCTTTGACGGTCTGAGACTGCACATACTGCATGTTGTAGAAGATGCCGCCTTGGTCGGTCATTCTCTTGAATATCTCAGCGACATCCTCAAACCTGACCATTCTCTTCTGTACCATATCCATCACCTGAGCGGTGGAGACCATCTCGCCCTTGGCTTCGGTGAAGTATTGTGACAACTCGCCAAGGATATTCACGCCTGCCTCGGTAAACTGACGGATTTCAGACGCACGGAGGTAGTTGGCAGCCTTGACCTGACCATAAGCCAAGATAAGACGCTGCATATCCACTCCCAAACCTGCGGAAACGTCAGCAAGACGTTTCGTGGTGTCAAACAGCTTCTCCGTCTCTATACGATAAGCAGCTAACTGTTTGGTGTATTTCGTCAACTGCATAGCGGTATAAGGCGACTGCAATGCCGCACGCATCGTCTTGTCCCAAATCTCGTCAGCCAACTGTTTGTTCTGCAAGATGGAACGCAGAGCCACTTGCTGCATTTCAAACTCTCCACGAGTCTCAATGAGCTTCTTACCAAACTGTGCAAGACCTCGAATAGAAAAAGCGATACCGAAAGCGGAGGCAAGACGTTGGAGAGTCGGGAGCATCTTGTCAAGTTCAAGTCTATTCGCCTTTGTCTCTCTATTCGCCTCTTTCCATCTATCACGCAAACGCTCTGTCTCAAGACGAGCGGCGGCGGTTTTTCTTGAACCCGGATGTTCCGTCTCGATTTTTTTCATAACATCGAGAATTTCACGAAGCCTACGCTTTGTATCATCCAAGTCTTGTGGATTGACCAACAACCCTTGACGTTTCTTGCCCAACATTTGTTGATATTGCTTGTTCAAGTTGTACAACTCACGCATGTTGGTAACTTGGTCTTTGATGGCTTTAGCCGAAGCATCCTCTACTTTTCGACCTTGGAGTCGATTTAGTTTATCTTGGTATTGTTGCAGTGAACTCTTCGCTTTTTCTATCGCTTGATTAGTCTTCTCCCAATTCTTCGAACCTTCTTTGTATTTACCCAACTTTTCCTGTAATTCGACAATTTTCTCCTCTGCCTTGGTTATATTGTCAATGGTTTTGCGCCTGTCGTCGTCTAATCTTGCTCTCGCTTGACTCCAAGCGGTACCCTTGTTATCTTTTTTACCCCCTGCTGCGACATTGACGATTTTAAGCATGTCGTCGTACATCTGAGCGGCAGACTTCTTTGATGCATCGGCTAAACTCTTGTATTCGGCTTCAAGGTCTTTAAGTTGTTGCTTCAATAATTCAACGGCGTGAGTGTCTTTCGATTTCTCATACTTCGTGATGTCATTCTTCAAGTTCGCTATCTGTTGTTCTAACTCTCCCTTCTTTCCCGTACCCAAGTCTATTTGCCACTTGATTTTCATTGCATTGGACATACTCTTCGTCTGCTTACCAATGTAAGAAAGGAGGTTATCGACGCTGACCATACCTTGTTTCGCCGCCTCTTGAAACATTTGAGCAATGCCTTGTGTGTACTTCTCTTGATTTTTTATAGTCTTGTCAAGAGACACATCAAGTTCTGATAGATTTTTCTGCAAGTCTTTTATTGCTTGTGCCGCATTGTCTGCCATTTTTTATATCTCCTATGTTTTTTTTATTCGTTGTCAAAGTTTATTTCCACTCCAAGGTCGTTGTTGAGGTCTTCGACGCTCTTACCGTTCATATCAAGCACTCTACCCCTACGATTCTGAGCCTCTTTCTCCGACAAGTAGTTGACGCGCGAGTTGTCCATACCCATTATCTTTATCATCGGTATGCTGTACTTCCACAAATAGTCTTCCATCGTCATGAACGGATTCGCCTTCAGGAAGTCCACCATGTCTCCAATTTCGCTCACGGAGCGTATCACTTCTGTCCTTGAGTCTTTGTCCTCGTCCTCTTCTTCTCCGTGACGCTCGCTCTGAATATCTGGAGCATAGCCAGAGCGTTTATAAAAAAAGACACGTCGATAAGTCGGAGCGTGGTCAGCAATATTGAAGACATCTCCTCCTTGTTGGCGTACCATTCGATTGTCTTTCTTGTCTTATAGAAAAGCTTGCTGAATCCTTGGCTTGTGTCACCGTTCTGGTATATCTTGTTCTTGTCGTTCAACAAGATAAGCGTAAATACATCCCAAAGCGTTGGCATTGAGTTTTTTAATTCGTGCAACACATCACCGTATTTCGCTCCGTTTTCGATGTTCAGTTTGCAAACCTCGTTCACAATGAGGTATTCAGTTCCCATTCGCAGAGGTCTGATTTCCCATTCAGTCCCAGCGCACTTTTCTACCGTAAAACCATCGGCAAGAATCTCCGCGAGGCGATTCTGCGCCTCATCGGAGACCTGTAAAAGCTCGCGTTCCTGCTGCTTAATGCGTTGTTTTACATCTGATTTAGCTTTTATTATTGGCATCTTTCGTGTAGTTTTATTTCAACCGCAAAGATACGACTTTTTTCTTACATAACGCAAGGATTTTTTATACAGGTGTAGCAGACCAAGTCCCACTTGTCGAGTCAACGTACAACTGTGTCTTCGCCCCCGACGTGAAGTCTATTTTGTAAAAGCCAATACTTCCGTTATATGAAGCGAACATCGGAGTTTGGTCTTTCGGGAGAAACAGCACAGGCGTACGAAGAACATAGGTGCTCGGCGACGAAAACTGCAGCAGCGCCCCCGCCTGCGAACTGTTCTGCACACACACGTCACAAGCCATAGCAGTGCCTGCGATATTACCTTGACCCGCCCTCGTATGTAACTGCTGAATGAAAAGACGGCTGTTCAACTGCACCTTAGGCAATATCACGTCAGGAGTGCCGCTGTCAGCGAAACTTATTCTTATCAACGCATATAAAGGCGTATAATCGTCGTTGAAAGCGACCAAGCCTTCTTTGCCGATGACTGTCATGGCATTAAACAAAGCCTTTAAAACGGCGTTCTGAAGGTCGAGAATCTGCGCCGTAAATCCGTATTTTCCGCCTGAGACGTTCTGCAACAACGGTGACGCGACAAACTCGTTCTCCTTGGTCGTCGTGCTGCCTTCAGACTGCTCTATGACAATGGAGTCGCCTATGATAGCCGAAAGGTCGTAGATGTTGTCTCCCAAGACATAGTCCTTCAACGTGCTGTTATACACATATGGCATTACAAGCATTGATTCGGCATCCTTGAATATCGTTCGACCTGTATTTGTTTTTATCAATGACATATTATTTCGTTTTTTGTTTGTTACTACTTAGAAGAAAAGGGGACGGTACTCGACCAATCCCCTTTCCCTGTTATGAGATGTTTCTTCCCAAGTATTATGCTGAAACGAATGTAACAGCAACCGTTGTCGCAGCATTAGCAGCGAATGCAACAGGATTCTGTGCAATATCATCGCTACCAATGGTGAACTTGGAGAAGTTGTAACCTTCAGCTGGTACTGCTGTGAGGTAAACCATATCACCCTGTACGATGGCATTGGCACCAACAGCGAGACCTTCGACTGTACCGTTAGTAGGCTGAGTCAAAGTGACTGCCACTGTGGTAGGTGATGTTGACATTGTAACAGTGCCGTCAGCAGCAACTGAGACAACCGTAACATTGCCATCAGGACCGATTGAGAAGTTGTGACCGTTTTCGATGATGAACATGTTGGTGTTTGCATCTACTGTTCCGAGTTTCACGTCGGCGCTGTAAAGAACGCCTGACAATTCGCCACGGGCGATGTCTGTACGCATATTCTCCAAGGTGGTTTTTGAGTCCATCTTGACTTTCGGCATGACGATGCTCTTACCCTCGAACTGAAGGATAACGCAGCACCACAGGTCTTTGTACTGTGCAGGAGCAGCAGCATAACCTGATATGTCTGTATCCCATCCGAAGAGATTCTTCATGATGACGTTTTGGAAGTCAAGGCACTGCATGGTCAGATTCTTGTTACCGAGGCTGACGTTTTCATCCAACGGGTCATCTGAGAACTCATGTGGAATTTCAGTGCGCTCGGCGTCATCCTGTGTCAATGACACTGTGTCACCAACGATATCGTGGATGTCGAAACCGTTTACACCGAGACCATTGCCTGCCCAAGGAATGAAGATAATCCCTGTCGGGTCTTGAAAGCGACGATATGGAGTCGCACTTGTTTTTGTAATCATAATTTAAATCTCCTATGTTTTAATTGTTAATTGTTTAATTCGTTATTATTAAGTTAAAGTAGACGTAGTTGCGGTGCCATCCGATTGAAGAGTCGTAGTCTCCGCCGTTAGAAAGTCTGTCAACCGAGTAGTGGTCGTCGCTGATTGAATCCAACATATCACATAATGCGTCCTCCATCGTGTTGAGTTTCGCCACATTCTTCGAACCATCGGCAAAAGGTCTTGCATACAAAAACACGTAGACTGTCGCCTTGCTATACACACCGTAGTCGGTCATAGGCAGGTCGCAGTCAATGAGCACCATATTATCCCATTCGTTACCGATAGCGCTCGGCAACGTGCCTGCGAATGTGTGGTCAGATACAACGCCTTGTAGGACGCTGTATAGGTACTCCTCGACCTTACTTGTGTTTGCGTATTTGTTTGTATCTTTCATGTTTTACATTATAATGGTGTTTGATGACTTCTAAATACTTCGCCTTCGTCACCTGTTCTTGAAAGAATATATCCATATTGAACAGGCATTTTTACTCTCCCAAATTTATTTCTAACAATATCGGCTATTTTTTGCGCCCAATAAAGAATTACGCGCTTGCCATAGCCCTTATAAACGGGAGAATCGGGATATTCACCTTTAGCCTCCAAACGTGCTGCTAAATAGTGCGCTACGGCGATAACAATATTCCAATTGTTTGTATTATTGCCACCGACCGAACCTACGCTTGGTAGTTTATTCTTATTTTCATCAAAGAATGCTTCTATTCGGTCGCCATTAGTGTTTCCCGCAACGGGGCGATAAAACACTCTTTTACCATTGTGATAGATGGCGAATCCATAAGAATCTCGAACTTCTTCTAAAAGTTTCTCCCAACGTCTTGCCTTTTCCGCTTGAGATGGCTTATATGTGTTATGAACCTTAATTCTATCGAACGTAGCATATTTTAAGTGATTCATCTCATTGCTAATAACCTTGTCTATTTCATAAACAATACCTTGATTAAGAGTTTTTGTCTGAAGTGCCTTGGCATCAACTTTGAAATAACTATAAAATTTTCTGCGTGCCGAATTAGCAATGGCTTCGTTATATATCATTCCCATAGGAATAACACAATAGATACCGCCATAGGCATATTGGCTCATACGTCAAAAGCCTCCACCCTTGCGAGATAACCACGGCAACGGTGCGGCACCACGTCGCCGCCGCGCTCGGAATAGTTCTCGAAAGTGCCCAACTGCGATGGGAACACGCCTATCACCTTGCCTGCGATGAGCAGACCGTATTGGGTGCCTCGGAACATATTGCCTCGTTGCACGGGAACAACGTCGGTGTCGCTATCGAAAGGGACGTAAACATCATAGACCGCTCTCGCAGTGGCGGAAACCCTTGCGTTGGAGTCCTCTTGGATGTCGCATACCACCTCTGCGATGACGACCTCCTCCTCGACCTGTTGGGTCAAAGGCTTGGTCTTGTCTATCGTAGACTTGTAGAACACCCCTGTAAAAGGATAGTCCTGAAGTTCGTCCTTGTCGATGTATGCCATAGTTCTCTCTCGTTTTTAGATGTCGTTGCGGAAGAACACGTGGGCGGAATTGTCTACCAACTCGTCCAACTTCTCGTCTTCATAGAGTTTGTAGATGTTGTACAAGTAGTTGTAAATGTCCTCCTTGTTGTACATCGTCTGCGAGCCGATGCCTTTCTTGTAGCTGCCGTGTGATTGGTCGAAACTCGCCCAAACGGTAGGCGAAAGGTAGGCGGCCAGAAGCAGGTCTGCGGTGATGAGGTCACGGTCACGCTTCGTCAACTCGCCGTACTCCGTCACCTCAGCGACACCCCTTTCCAAGGCGATGCGCGTGAGCACCGCCTTGTCAAAGGTGAATCCCGTAAGACCGCTCATGTATTGCAATATGTCAAACTCTATCGTAGCCATAGTTTACGTCTTACTTTTGTCTTTTAGAAGCTGTAGGGTGAACCTGCGACATTCGTCTTGATGATGAAGTGGTACAGGAACTCGTCAAGAGCAGGGACAGCCTGCATCATTGCCTTGGCGTGCCACTCTTTGTAAATGCCGTTAGGCACCACTGCGTTCTCGATAGTCAACAGACCGCCGAGGGCAGGAGTGTAGACAGCCGAGATGAGGTTGTTCTGATACTTAGCCAACTTCGAGTCGAGGTTACTTGTGTGCAACACGAGACCTGCGAAGCCCAAAGGACGCACGACGGCAATGTTCTGAGCCCATCCGCTCACGATGCCGTTGGTGATGTCTTTCTGCTTCTCTTCCACGATGGAGATGGCTGGCATACCTTCCCATTTTGCGATGGCGTTCAAAGCCATGTCGTCTGTCACCAATTCAGATGATGGCAGCAATGCGCCGTTGACGTTGTAGACGAAGCGGACATGTTCGATGACCTGAGCGTTCTTCAGGATGTAGTTTGTCCAAATGTCCTTTGGAATCTCCACCTGCCAAGCGATGTCCTTGCCGAACTTGTTGTTCAGGAGCATGACGAGGTTACGACCCCAATCCAAGAACTTGAAGTTAGTTGTGTCTGACCAAACAACGCCGCCTGCGTTGAGGAAGTTCTCAACAGGGATAGCTGCCTTGACGATGCCACCTTGAATACCTTCGCCCTGTTTGTAGTTCACGACACCTGTTGAAAGCATCTGAGCTGCCATGTGCGAAAGAGTCATGTTCGCAGAGTTGATGTTGCTCTGCAAGAAGTCGATGACGTAGTTTGCGAGAGAGATGTTGTCCTCACCTACCTGCTCGAACAACTGCTCCTTGTACTCTCTTTCGAGAGCTGTCTCGTGGTAAACCTTGCCGATGAAATCCGGGATTGTGCCCGTATACTGAGCGGCGTTACCTTTCTCCATCGGTGTACCGTCTGCCAACGGAGCTCTCATGTCCATCAGGACACCTGTTTCAATCTGACGCTGACGAACGATGAAGGCTGCTGAGCCGTCAGGGTTGGTTGGAGTGACGACAGAGTCGACACGGAACTTGCTGCGCCAGAATGTGTAATACTGCGGGATGCGGTTCGGGTCGTTAAGAATAAGAGTCTGAATGGCTCTACCCTCTTTTGACCAAAGAGCTGCATACATTGTTGAATCATATTTTGCCATAGTGTTACTCCTTTCTTAATTATTCGACGAATGTGATTTCTTTCCAAGTGTAGGTCTTCTCGTCTGTGCCCGAGATAGCGATACACATGAACACGCCGTTGTCGGTTGTGTTGGTGTAGATGCCACCGAGAACGCCGACTGTGGCGGTTGTTGGGTCTGTCTCACCTGACTTAGGCGCATTGGCTGAAACCTCTGTGCTGACCACATCAATGTCCTCTTCAACACCTGCGATGGCGTTGTTGACATAGTTGGTGTCAGGGATAGAACGCATGTCGTAGTAGTTCACCTTGAACCATCCGTTCACGTTCGAGCGGTTGAGCTTCAAGACACACTCAGGAAGTGGAGACATCTTGTGGGTGTACATCAAACCTCCGAGTGCAGGAGTGTAGAGGTAACGTGCGTCGACATAGTCTTCATACTCAGTACCGATGTTCGCTGTGTCAGCCACGTTGTCAAACATCATGTCGGCATCGCAGTCAGCGACGGCGTTGATGTTCTTGACGAGCATAGCCTTGTTGTCACCAGCCTCTTCAGCCTCGACCATGACTTTGCCCTTGGCGATTGTCAGAGCTGCTGACACTGTGAGCTGCCACACGTCAACAGTATGACCGCCGATTGTTGCGGTTGTCTTGACAACAGCTGAAACTGTGACAGCCTTGCCTGTGCCGCCGATCACGTCAGGGGCGACCATGAGGACGTCACCGACGAATGGAATGTGCTTGTACCCGTCTCTCTCGATATACACTGTGGTTGAATTGCTGACAGCGTCTGCCACCTTGTATGTCTTGAGAATGTAAACTTCAGGACGGACACCTTTTTCGTTGGTGCGGAACTCCAAAAGGTCGCCTGCGAAGAACTTCGCACGACCCTTGAATGGGTTCATGATGATGCCGCCGAAAGTCGGGTATACGAGTTCGTTGTGCAACTCCTTGAGTTTCACAAACACGGACTTATAACCGCCAATGCTTCCTTGTTTCTGAACAAGGACTCTGCCGCGGAAATAGCCGTAATCTACTGATTTTACCATACTTTTACGTTTTTTAGTTATTTAGTTTCCTTTTGACCGAAGTCCCCTCGCATCTGCCCGAGCTGCGTGTCAAGGTCTGAGAGGTCGTACTGCTCATTCTGCTTGCCGCCCGGTGTTTTCGGTGTTATCGAGGTTTTAACCACGTGTTGTTTTTGGTAGAGGGCTGCGTAGTCCTTTGACTTCTGTTCGACGTCGGTGTCCTCCGCTACCGTTACCTCGTTCAGCAACGTGTCAACCCATTCGTTGTCGTCAACTCCCTGCTTGGCAATCGCCGCCTTGAGTTCGCTGCGTTTTGCTGCTACTTTCGCCGCTTTGTCTGCTTCGGCTTTGTCTTTCTCCAACTTGTCGATACGGTCGAGGAGAGCTTTCATGTCATCACTCGGTGGTGTATCTTGTGGTTTGGGTTTGGGTGGTTCCTGCGGCTTCGCCTGCTTTTCGAGCTCTGCAATTCTCTCTTGCAGTGTCTTGGTCGCCGTCGAAGCGTTCTTGTGTGCCAATCCTGCGGCTGTCGCCACAAACGGATAGACTAACTTGGTGAAATCGGCAAGTTCCATCGTCTCGTTGTCACCCACCATCTTGAAAGCGTTTTCTACGTTCTCTGTAATGGTTCTGCTCAAATCAAGGTCTTTGTCTTTGGCATCAATCATGGCGGTGAGGGCTTCAACCGCCTGTTCTGCTGTGAACTTCATGTTTTATTCGTATTTTAGGATTAAGTTTTAAATGTGCCTCAGGTCTTGAGACAAAATCACACCGCAAAAGTACAACTTTTTTTTGAGTTATGAACATAAAAAAGCAAAAAAAAATTCAGACCAAACATTTGAGTATCAGATATTTGTGTGTTTTTTACGAAAAGTTTTCAACAAAAACGTGTTTGTATTTTTTTGACTATCAACACAATGCAATTCAAATATAAAAAAGTTAAAAATTTTTTAATAAATATTTGTCGGTGTTAAAAATTTTTGTATTTTTGCAAAAAAAATTGAGACTATGACACACACAAAAATCGAAAGGCTGAGAAAAGAGTTGTTGGATGAGCACGGGGACTTCGCGCTTATCAGGATATTCAGCAAGCAGACAAAGAACCTAATCAGAGAGGTCACCATTTCCAACGTCAGAATCAACAACACAGCCGATTGGAAAGATGTGCAGGAAATCATGAGGAGCGGGCAGCCCCGTCATGTTTATATATAACGAAACACGCAACACAATGAAAAGACAACTTACACACATTGAATTGGCGCAACTGAAGCGTCGTGAGCGCAGCGACAAGGGCAAGCACCATAAGCCGACCAAGCACGGAAACTTCCGTGTGGGTCAGTACGGTCTTTCGGGACGTCTCGAAGCAGAATACGAAAGCCTTCAGGATGCGGTTGACAACAACACGGTAGGAGCGACATACGTCGGCATACTGGCTTGTGTGACAGGGCGTGTCCGCAGGCACTGCAAGAAGATTTGGAGAAAGGAGGTGTTGGAATGAAAATCTCGCAAGTAATTGCTATCTTAGCGAAACAAATCGACGACAAGGGAGATTCGGAGTTAGGCGAAAAGTTCTTCATAAGAGAGAAAAACGGACTTCTAATAGTGCACAAATATGAACACACCGACTGTACAAGAATGGATAGACAACGCAATGCGTAGCGGCAACGTCTGCAACGACTACATGCGCAAATGGAAAGCAGCGGAGACGAAGGCTGAGAAATTCCGTGTCATCTGCGACGTCAACGGCGGCGAATGGCTCTTCGACCTCGACAACAAAGGAGCCCAACTGCCGATAGACGCATTTACGGAGGAATACGCCAACTTCATCGACGGCAAGCAAATCGTTGACTATCCACAAGGATACACAAGCAAGATGTATTGCAGATACGTCGGGGCTGAAGACATAGTGGCGGACACCACAATCGTGTACATGTTGGACTGCCGAGACGCGTGTGTGCGAGTGCCGTCATACTCATACCCTTCGCTACTGCTCAGCAAGACGTGCAAGAACATCCGCATCATAGCGGAGAAAGACGCCCGTCTGAACCTTACCGTGTTCGGTGACGCCGAATGCCAGTTGGAGGGCGACACTTCAAAGGTGAAAATCGAAAACAGATAGGAGGCGGATATATGGCACTTACGTTAATACTTGTTATAGTGATGATACTAAGCTGTATAGCCACCGTCTGCGCAGCAGCAGCGTATGCGGCTTTGTGTGAAGAGTTCAGAGACGACAGAGATAAAAAAGAAGAGGTCGTCAGATGTATGATGCGCTCCTTTTGGACTTTCATCGTCTCGTTCGTTTTACTAATCATCAAACTGATATTCTGATATGGCAGACATCGAAGACATAGATTTCAACGCATTGGTGGAAGATACCGAGCCCGATGGACGCATACGCAACATGAAAGTGTTCGACGGCAAGGAATACTACGTCACGGTCAGACTGAGCGACCTTGTCGGAGCAACCATCATCGAACATGAAGACGAGGAGACGGGCAAGTACTGTCGGGGCGTCTTTCTCCCGTTCCGAGCCGCAGGATTGTCGGTCACGCCGAAGAAGAACGTCCTGCTTGTCTGTAAGGCTGAGGTCGCACAGATTGTGACATCGAAAAAAACGCACCTGCTCTCACAAATCACGGAACGTGAGGTATGGCAGGAAAGAAACAGATTGGGTTTCAAACAAGGCTTCATCGGCTTCATGAGACCCGCAGAGAAGAAAAAGAAATTTTAAGACATACATATAAAATGAAAGAGAGAAGGATAAACGAGACATTCGCACATTATAAACTCGGTACTTTGCGTGTCGTCGAGGAATCAGGCGACTACGCCTGCCAAGGCTGTGTGTTCGACACGGCGGCGAAATGCACCAACGACATAGAGAAACGTATAACAGGAGCTTGCTCCATGGAAGACCGCTCCGACCACAAGGGAGTGATATTTGTAAAGGAGAAATGATATGATTAAGACAGACGAAACAGGAAGAAGCACCCTCTCATTTGAGAGCGTCGGAGTCATTAGGAGACTGCCTGTGACATGCTACGGCACCTCAAAGCGCGGACACGAGTGGTCTATGCAGAACGTGCAATTGGAAGTCACGGAAGAGGGCGCAGAAGGCTCAGCGACCATTTGGCTCATCGCTTGGGACGAGGAACTGATTGAAACTCTGAACCGCATCGGGATTAACAAAAAGGTCAAGGTGGAATATCACATAGACTCCCGAGACTACCTCGACGGCGGCAGAACATCACTCACAATAGACAAAATAAACGGTATGACGGACGCAGAGGATTTCCTTTACGGGATAAACAAGAAAGGAGGATGACCGATGAAAAAGAGACAGAGGAAGAAATTCGCGTCAATCGACGCAAGCGGCGTGAAGGAGATTGCCGAGATGCAACGGTACATCGACGACTTGGAGAACTACCTTTGGAGGATGGCGATGTTCATCAAAGGTCGAGACGACGGGAAAACCGTAGTGAGTTTCACGGAAAAGGATAGCCCGACAGACTTTGCGACCAATGCAATATACGATTTCATCAAGGAACACAGGGAGGAGAAGAAATAACATGGAAATAATCAAACAAGGGAATCTCGCAGTGCAGAGATACAAGATGTTCTGCAACAGATGCGGCTGCGAGGCGATTTACGAAGAGAACGAGCTGCACCATGACCAAAGAGACGGCGATTATGTCGTCTGCCCATGCTGTGGCTTATATGTGTGCCATTACAAACGTAATTTAATTGTGTAAGATATGAAAGCCAAAGTAATTGCAACAGGTGAAATAATTGACTGTTTCGAATATTCATACGATGTAGACGGCAGGTTCTATATGGACGAAAACACGGAAAAAGAATACCACGAATGTGAATTGGAATTTATTAAAGAGGAGGTTTCTATAAAACTCAAAGGCTTTGTAAATGAAGATGGGGTGCCTGACTTTATACATTATGATTGGATGGACTTGGCGAAACAGCTCGGATTGCAACCTAACGACGAGTTCAAAATAACAATATCTAAAAAAGTATACTATGAATAAAGACAAGATAGAATATATCGTAGACCTTGCCACAATCAGCAAGAAAGGAGAATGACAATGGATTTGGTCTATCAAAGAATAATCAGCCCGACTCATGGCGATTGCTTCAAGTGCTGCCTATGCACATTGCTCGGATTAAAATACGAAGAAGTGCCCAACTTTGTGGAAATGAAGCATTGGTTTGCAAAGGCGATTGACTTCTGCGACAAATTAGGATACGACATTATGTGCGACACTTATTATAACTTCAACGCGCATTACTTGGAACAGCCGTCAATCGGATGCTATGAAAAACCGAAGTTCGCAGAGTGGATGTCTTTGGATAACTTGAAGAAGGATGATGGTATCAACGGACTTTTCCTCGCATCGGTTTATTCGCCAGCATACACTACTGCGGAAGAGCATCCGATTTCGCACTTGCACCAAGTGTTGTGCGATGCGGATTTCAACATAGTTTTCGACCCTAATCCGAACTATAAGAACATAAGGGAGTATCCTTATGCAAAGTTGATAGGGTACAACGGAATAAGGACTATTGACACAATCAAAAAGAAAGTAGAATCAACGAGTACAAGGAGGCAAAACAATGAGCGGAGGCGCATTCGACTATAAACAACATCATATTGAGGACATTGCCGACCATATAGAGGACATCGTAAGGAAGAACAAGATAGAAAAGAGCAAGGAAGACCTTGAACGATGGGACTACGACGAAGAAGGCAACGTGTACGAAGACAGAATGTATTACTACTACTTCGGTGGCGATACCATAGAACGCTTCAAGGAAGCAGTCAAAGTGCTTCGCAAGGCTGCGGTCTACGCACAAAGAGTGGATTGGCTGTTGAGCGGAGACGATGACGAGAAATACTTTCACAAAAGACTTGAAGAAGAACTTAAAAAATTGGAGGAAAAGCAATGAACGAAGAGAAAATAAAGTACATCGTCGAGCCAGACGAGTCGAAGTGCATAGCCATCAGGATAAAAGCGACCATCGTGTTCGCATATCCCGTCTGCAAGGAAGTGTTGGAGTACAGCCCCAAGGTCATCACAAGGACAGGACAGGTCGTCAAGAACGTCAAACCCGCCAAACGTGACGGAGAGAACATCCTCGTCGGGGAAATCGACGGAGAACGCCTCATCTGGGACGAAAACGGCACTTACCAAGGCGACAAGGACAGCGAACTCAACTTGTTTGTGCCGGAACGCTACTTCGACAAGCGGTGGCGTGACAAAATCAAGATTAGCAACGGCGAATGGGCATTGAAGTACCAACGCCAACATCCGACTGTCGCAATACCCGAACAGAACAAGACAAGACCATGGGGAAAATGATGCAGGAGGATTGAATATGGCAGAAAACAAGGATTGGATTGGAAACAAAGCATCCATTTGGAAGACATTGGGCGCAAGCAACCACACGGACAAGGAACGGCAAAATGAGGATTTCTACGCAACAGACAGAATTGCGATTGACAAGTTGGCGAAGGCTTTCGTAATTCCGCACAATGTTTACGAGCCTTGCTGTGGTGCTGGCGACTTGTCAAAGCGTCTTGAACAACTCGGTCACAACGTGGTCAGTACAGACCTCGTGGATAGAGGATATGGCGAAGGTGGAGTGGACTTCCTTCTTGTCAACGAAATGCCGTTTGACGGCATGGATTGCTGCATACTCACGAATCCGCCATTCAAATACGCAACGGAAATGGTCGAACACGCTTTGCAGATACTGCCGTATGGTTGCCCTTGCATATTCTTGATGAAGACGACCGCATTGGAAGGCAAAGGCAGATGGGATAGGCTTTACAGAACGGGCTACTTGCAAGCGATATACCAATTCAAGGAGCGGCTTCTGTGTGCAAAGAACGGCGACTTCGATGGTATGATTAAAGGCGGAGGCAGTGCAGTGGCATACGCTTTCTATGTGTTTTCAAGGAAGAAAAGCGAAGCGCCTTTGATATATTGGATATGACAAAGGAAGAGATAAAAGCGGAGATAAAGCGCCTCCAAGAACTACTTGCCAAGATGGAGGAAGAGGAAAAACTCGATTTTCCGCACAAACAACTGGACTTATTTGAAAAGGAGGAATAAACATGACACCATTCAACTGTAACCACGAATGCGATTTCTGCATCGCATACACATGTGAAGAGAGAAGCCATAACACGGGCACATACACATCAACCGACACTATCTCAATCACCGCAGAGGAAAGCAGACTGATAGAAAAGGAACTCGAATACAAGGACATCATCGACCATCTGAAAAAAGCGGCAATCGTAGTCGGCTTTGACAAAAACATCGGCGACGCCATAAGGGAATTGTCGAAACAGACAAGATTCACAGACGATACCGAAGACGCTTTCAAGAAATTAGTCAGCTCGGCGTTGGAAAAATGAAAACTTAACTTCTTTGTGCATAATTACTCATGAAGTCCCGACAGACTCCGTCGTGAGACGCAGGACGGTCGGGCAAGAAACAGCAAAGGCACCTCATTAACTTGGGGTGCCTTTCGCCTAACAATTAAATAAAGAATATGGGATTTCAAAAAAATCTCTTACTCATTCGTAGTAGCAGATGATTTTATTAAATTGAGATTCTATCTCTTTGGTCTTACGAGTTTTTTCAAGCTCCCTATCAATGAGTTCCTGTTCCTCCTTCTTAATTCTCTCAACCTCATCAGGACGTGAAATAGTGTTCATTTCCACGCTTGTCTTCTGTGACAAGATTCCAGCATTCTTCATAGTTGCCAATGCCTGATTATATTCGCTTTCCGAGTACGGCTGCCAAACGTCGAACGACGCATTGATGTTCAGATCCTCCAAGACCTTGATGTCCTCCTCAGAGAAGAGCTTCTTGTTGCGGAACTCCATGGCGAGACCCTGCTTGAACAGGCGCACCATCTTGTCGGCGACGTTCTGCCATTCCACGATGCCGTTCTTTGCGGTTTGGATGTCCAAGGACTGTGTCATCTGAACGGCGACGCCCGAAGTGTCGCTTGAAGTGTGGATGTCCTTAGGTAGGATGAAGGTGGTGCCTGACGCTATCTGAATGCGCTCGAAGATGTTGTCCAATGTGTCAATCATGTTCTGCGGCGCAGGAGGCTCCAAGAACTTGGCGTCACCCTTGCCCTCATAGCTCACGTCGTTCAGGACGATGTTGCCCGCAATCTTCTGTGCGTTCTTGTCTATGCGCCCCTTGACGTACAACATGCCCCATCCCCACTTGCGCTGAAGCACTTGGAAGATGTTGTACAATATCTCGTAGCTCTCGTCGAGCGACTGTGTGCCCTCCCAAGCGACCCTCGTGCGTTTGGTGATGAGCGGTATCTCCCTGAAGCCGTGCCCGCCGTTGTACTTCTCCAAAGTCCATTCGCCTTTCTGATTGGCTTCCCAACGGTAGAAGTTCTTGTCGTCCCAACAGTCGATGTAGGTCTTGTTGTCAGCCTCGTAGCAAAGAGCCTCCAAGAGGCGGTCTCCGTTCTGGTCGTTATGCGAGCAGATGACGTAGCCGTCGGCATACGATATGATGCGTGAGCGGCATTCGCCACGTCTGTCCATGTAGTACAGCAAGCCTGCGTCGCCGTATGACTTCGCCGTCGCCACCATCTTGACCTTCATTCCGTCCTGATTGCGCAAGTCCCAATAGTTCTTGAACACGACAAACATCTCCTGCTGCTTGTCGGTCGGTTTCTTGTCCGACAAAGTGAACTTCATCGGGTTCGACGCCATGTGGAGCGTCTGTTTCTCCATGATGCTGCGCTGTATCGGCACTGCGGTCTTGATGAAGTTCATCTCCGAGTAGTCGCCGTCCTTGTAATGCGCTGCAATGGCAGGGATGTTGTCATCGAAAAGCACCTTGTGCATGTCGGGGTCTAACTCCGCAATATAGGTGTCCTGTGAAATCACGTGCCTTTTGACACGTGGAAGCTGAGCCTTGACTCTGCCGCCGACATACACGTCAGGCAGGTTGATGTCAAGGGAACTCATCTCAGCCCCTCTCGTGAAGGGCTTTCTCTCGAGCAGACGGTCGGGTTCTGCAAGCAAATGGTCTATCTGTTCCTGTGTTGTCATAATTTATTGTTTTTCAATTGATTGATTTTCAACTAAATTCCATCGTCTCATCGCCTCCTCCTTGTCGAGTTGGTAGCATTCGTGACGTGTGTGCGGGCATACGAAGTCGAACTTCTTCTCGACGATAATCATGCGGTCGAGCTGTTTGCTTTCGACTTTGAACTTGTCATTGAGCTTGACACGGATGTCAGCCATAATCTTCAAGCCGTCCTTAGCCTCAATGACGCCGTCGTCCAACGCCTTTTGCGTCTGTTTCAGGAGTTGTTCCATCTCCCGACGGTTCTCCTCGAACGAGATGCCGCCCGTGTCGGAATCCGCATTCATGTTGCGGATATATCCCATGTCGGTCATGTAAGCCTCCAATTCGGCTCTCATGTCGTCGGCTATATAAGCCTCATAACCATCGGAGCCGAAGAGACACTGATAGGCTATGTTGTTGTCGGAGAACATCTTGGAAAGCAGTGTGTATGCGATGTCCCTGACACGTATGTTCTTTCCGTTAGTCCTGAAGTCCTCGATTGTCGACTGTATCTGTTCCTTGTCCATATATCTGTATTTTAATTGTCATCTTCCGTAGCTGACGCCGAATGCTGCGTCATCGTATATGTTTATCCTCTGTCCCGAGTCGACCTCCTCCTGATAGCGGTCGTATTCGCCTCTCGTGCTCTCCAACTCATAACCGTCGGCGATGTCGAGCAACGGGTACATGCGCATACAGCATGGGTCGAGCAAGTCCATAGACTGACCGCTGCCGAGCTGTTTGTTCATCTCCTTCTTCGTGAGAAGGCGTTTCTTGCCGTTCTGCGCATCGGTGAAGCGCACGACACGAATCTCCCTGATGAACTCCTCCTGTATCGTGACCCTGTCCTTTATCTTCTGATGCAGGAACGTGCTTTTCGCCACTTCTTCGGAACAGGAGACGTATCCGTTCTTCACAAGCCAAATGAACTTGCCGTAGCAGCAGTCCTTGAGCTTCATGTATTGCAGGGCGTTCACGCCGTAAGGCGCCCTGTAACCCTCGAACGGCACCGCATTGGGTATATAGTCGTTGATATAGATACCCGCTCTCACGGCGTCGAATATGATATGGCTGTCAGCGACATTGTTACGAGCCGCAAACGCCCTGAGATGTTCGGCGTTCTCTTTCGGTCGGGACATCGTAAGTATCTCTATATCAATGATATGCAAGCCGTCCCATGCCAATGCGAGGAAGTTGTTCGTGCCCAAGTCGGCAAGGTCGCATGTGACCCATCGGTCGTTGTTGCGCTGTTCGTCGTTGGTGAACACTGCGCTCGCCTCGTCATAGGTCACGAGCACGCCCTCCTCATCCTTGCTCGAGACATTCCAATTGCCGCCGAGCAGCTTCTTGCGTTCCGCACCTCCCATCATGGCGACGGTGCCCATATATCCTGGGTTGTTGGCAAGCATCAGCTTGTTCTCGCTCATGTGTCCCTGATAGAACACGAACGACTTCACCATCTGTTCCCAAGGCTCCCCATGGCGTGCCTCGTCAATCTCAGCCCTGCACATCGCATAGACCTCCTCCTTGGAGTCGCCCCAACAGACGTCCTTGGCGTCATTGCCCATGATGAAGAAGTAGCGCACCACTCCGTTACGGTCGGGTCTTATAGTGCCGTCCTCTCCGATATACCAGTCGATGAAGTCCCTTATCCAACACTCCCTCTCAGGGTTCATGGTGGCAAGAATCCTGCCCGCATATCTCGATTTGCCCCTGTTACGTGACACGAGCGTCTTGAAGGCGTCCCATGTGAACTCCGTGAGCTCGTCGAAGTATATCCAATCGTATTGACTGCTCTTGAAACGTCTCAGGATAGCCCTCACCGATTGGTCTGCCACATGGCAGAAGTCGATATACGCCCCGCCTGGGAACGTGAATCTCGGCATCTCTGACTGTCTCATGTGTCCGCCGCCAACAAACAGCTCGTTCTCCCATGTGTCCGTGACTCCGCCTCCACGCTTCAAGTCGTCGATGTTGTTCTTCACCACCAACCCACGCCATCTCGGGTCTAATGACGGCTCGGCAGTAGCCAAGGCAGCTCCGAAGGTGTTGTGGGTTACAATATAATCATCAACGATGTAAAGATGCAGTGGGTCGTCGATGTAAATGCATCTCGCATCGGCAACACGTGTCTTCTCTACCGAGACTACATACACGTGGTCTCTCTTCCTTACGAAACTTTTCCCCTTCGAATAAACCTTTTCCCAACGGTCAGAGTGTTTCTTGCTTGAAAATATCTTTTCAGGTGTCTGTATGCAAATTTTGAAAGCCTTGCCGTTAGTGTATTTATCCGTTCTGCCGTCATAAGACACAGTAACGATATAACCAAGACTCCTACATAATGCCGTGACGTCTTCACACAAACGGTGACTTGTCGTGAAATAGGAATAACATCCGTTGTCGGCAACGTGGCCGTCAGTGTCAAATAGCCCTGCGAGAAGTTCCCGCCTTTGCTTGATACTACCCCAAAGATATTCCTCGGGAATGAACTTGCTGTAAGAATATGTGTTTAATCCGACTTTTGCACAATAATTTTTATATTCCGCTGCAAATGGCGAATAGAACTTCTTTGTGAAATTTCCGTCATACTCATATACCCTCGTCGCTTCAGATAGCACCATAATCTTCTCGATGACATCACGTTCGGCATTCGAAATGTAAAAAGCGGTATCACCGACCCACGCAGCGTCTGTAAGACATCCGTCACCTATCATAACACCAAGGATATACGGAGGTATCACAAAATCCTTTTCCGAAAACTCCTGTGCGTCAGGTACAGGCAGATACGACTTTTTGCCCTCTTTTAGCCTTTTTATGAGTTCTGCGGTATCGCAAGTAGTCAGAAACCTATCCTTGCCTCCAAAATTGTGATATTTATACATCTGCTTCTCTGTCCTTATCGACCAAAGATGCTCCAATCCGCACTCCACACTACGTCCGTCACTCGTCGTCAAACGGTAAATATCCTTCCCTTTGTGCTCAAAAATATGCAAAAGCATGGCAGGGCATCCAAAGGGAGTGTTTATCAAATCACCCTCCTTCAGGTCTCCAATCGCAACCCATCCGTTTGGCGTTAAAACCAATGTGTCCAAGGGATGCAGCTTGCCGGCCCCAAGGTTCCCGCCGCCGAAACATACGTCGACGTTCGTCCTCACAGCCATCTCCTGATACCCGGGCTGTGCCCTGTATATTATCGTGTTACCTGCCATATCTTTCCGTTTCCATAGGATTCCGTCCGCAAAAATACAACTTTTTTCAACACAAAAGTAAAAAAATGTTCCGCCGTATCATTTTATTCCCTATCTTTGCACCGCTTTTTCATCGGCGGCGGGAGACAATCATTTCATCTTTTTTCAATCAGTATCGCCAATGTACAAATCATCCGCCGCACTTTATCCATGTTGATATTTGAACTTTTACTACCAAAGAAGCCGCCCCTCCCAAGGACGGCTCCTTTCTCATTTAAGCCCCGTTTCAGCCCATCCAATCTCTTGACATATCTATTTAAATTATTACTATAATTACTCCGCAAACTTACAAAAAAAAAATAAAAAAATAAAATAAAAACTTTAAAATAAATATTTTCCAAAAAAATTTTATGAAAAATAACGAAGAGAGGCTTATGGGGTCTCTCAAAATTTTTTTCGGGGGTGGGTGGTCGCTAAATCATTGATTTTCAACGAGTTACGTAGATAAACTAAAAATTTAGTTTTGGAACGTGTAAAAAAAAATGCTCTGCGAAAAAATGTGACTTTGTATCTTTGCAGTGTAAAAGTTCAAATATTTATTAACACCTTAAAATTATAACATCATGGAAACAAAAAATTTAAGCACAACCAAAGCAGCAGCAATTAATGAAATTGCTAAACGTATGAACGTTGCAAACTGGAACGACGAAACAATTAAAACAAACTTTGCAGATTTCCAGAACCTTCGTAAGGACTGGACACAAGAAGAACGCAAGGAGGCCGTAAAAGTGTTTTTTGCAAACTTCGACAAACTGACAGTTGCAAAAATCAAGGTAGTCACACGTATTAACACCGAAAAAACCACAAGGACCAGCGAAACGGCAAAAACCATTGGAAACGTCATTTTTCAGGATATTGCAACGCAGCGTAAAAAGGTACGCGGCATGCTATCAAACGCCGTTGAACGTAAAGCGCAACTTTACAAACTCGCCTACTCAAAGAACTTGTATTTGGCAACTTTTGACACGCTAACAGATGATGAATTTTTGAGTCTTTACAAAGGAGTGTCAACAATTAAAGTTGAGAACGTTGTCGGATTGCTTACTACTAAATTAAACGTGACAAAATAACGTTATTCGAGGTTGTACAGGTGTATTTTGTCAGGGTCCGAGTCCCTGCCAGCCTCCAAACAAAATAAAACCTTTTTAGGCGCTGGCACTACTACCAGCCCGCACCAAAAACCCCCGCACGCCGTTTGTGTGTACCGGCATAACAAACAAACACACCACCACCGCAAAGGAGGTAAGGAGTACTTTGTCCCTTGCTTATGATAGTGCGCTGCGTGCCGTTCCTTGAATTACTGGCAAATTACGGCTGCAAAATGAATTTTTGCACCTGCAAAGAATTGAATTCTAAAGCGTCGGTAGCGTATAGAATAATTTGAGCGAATTTTTTGCGGGCCGTTTAAAGCAAACCAATTTGAATTTGGTATGCAAGTGAATAATTAGGGAGTTCGTGTACTTTGTCGCTTACTATGATAGAATTATTTGGCTGTATATTGAATAGAATTGCGACCCTAGTCGGTGTATGCAGGTGGGTTGTGCATACGTTCATATTGAATGAATAAAACGACGTTTATACAGATAGTGAACTGAATGCGTTTTTGCACGTGTGTTTGTAAGTTTGAAGTAACGAATTTGTAATGAATTTGTGAAATTCTGAAATGTAGTATAAAATAAGTTTGTTCTAATGTAGTGTGAATGAATCGACAACGCTTGACCGCACGAGCGAGGAAATGTGTTTTTGTGCTGTGATAGCACGAACTCGGTGTAGCCGGTACGGACTGGCACACGATGCGGTGTAGGTGTAAAAACCGAAGAAATAAGTCCAAAGAATGCAATTAAACTGTATGCAATAAGTCGCACAAATCGTTTAGACAGCTTTGCGACGTTACGGGTTGTGAGAGGAAGGGAGACAACTCGAATTGTATATGGTACTGAATAGGTGCGGGAGTGAGGGCGCAGGGTGAACTGTGCCGAGCACTGAGACTGAATCGAACCGCACCACTGAACAAGCCGAACCGAAACCGAAAAGAAAAAGACCGAAAAAGAATGAAATAAATAAGACGTAATATTATTGCACGGATGTAGTTCGACCGTGCTCGAATAGTTTATGTTTTAACGTGCATCAGCACGCACGCAATAGAACTATTTTGAAATAATGCAAGGGATTTTTATAAACAATTTATCAACAAAATTTAATATCGTTATAAAAATGAAAGAATTTGAAAAGAATTGTTATTTGCAGGGTTGGGAATACCAAGCAAATACAGGATGTTACACACGTGGTGACTTTGTTCTTAGCGTGAACAAGAACAGACACGGAGAATATTATAATCTCATGTTGAGGTCGGAGTCGCATCCTGGTTTAGATTGTTCAATGAGTTTATATGCCTTGAACAATGTTAATTTCCATTGCTGCGAATGTGTACGGAATGCCCGTAAAATTGGCGTTGAATTGAATTATTAAACCTTAAAAATAACTTATCATGAAAAAGAATTTGTTATTTGTCCTTATGTGCATCGGTGGATGCATGTTGGACTCTACGGGCTGGGCTTTTGGCTTGGCTTGTTTGTTAGTTGTAGTGCCTGCAATAGTTTTAATTGCGGGAGAATTGTGCAAGAATAGTGTGAATGTGTCTGCAGACATCTGCGAGGATGTGTTGGTGGACTACGCCACGAGGGATGATATGTTGAATTTATGTAAAGAATAGGAGAATTTATCATGAATAACTACGACAAACAAGCAGAGGACTTCTGCAAGAGAAATGGAGTGAAAATAATAACCCGTTACGTCGGTGACGTCAAGGGCTTCCCGAATTGTCCCGATGACAAGTTGATGCACGAAAAATGGAGTGTGCGAATTTATCACGAGAACAACCCGAAGGAGTCCTTGCAGTTCCCGTTCTATGGGAGTTTTCACGACTTTGGCAAACGACAGCTGCGCAAATATGACGTGTTGGCATCTATATCATGCGAACAGTATTGTCCCGACAACATCGAAGACTTTATGGCTGAATATGGCTACGAAGATAATTTCATAGGTGATATGCCGAGAATAAGAAGAATCTTCAATCAATGTCGGAAAATGGCTGATGACCTGCATCGAATTTTCAGCGAGCGTGAATTGGAAGAACTATCGGAAATCAACTAACGAATAGGAGGAACAACAAAATGAACACAACAAATGTAAATGAAATGGCGACAAGCCGTCAGCTTTTTGCCTTGTGGCTTGCAGGTGGCAAGGCACACGATTACAGGAACGACAATCTGACAAAAGAACAGGCGTCGAATTTGCTTGACCAATTTAACAAAAAGAGTGGCTACCTGAAATCGGCGAAAAAGGTGTCCGAAAAGAACGAGCAGGCGAAAAAAGGTCTTGCCGAGGAATTGGAGGACTATCTTGTCGCACACTTTGACGAGTTCTTTGAATCGGTAACGAAGTCGATGAAGATGAAATCGGTCGTGGAGGTGGAATCTCGTGGAGGTGGAATCTCGTGGAGGTGGAATCTCGTGGAGGTGGAATCTCGTGGCGAAACGCACCGATATGCTTTCATCGGCTGCGGTTGTTCGATAAGTTGGTTTACTTATCGCAAGAACAATAAAAAGGCGGATGAACTTGCCGAGGCAGCCCACAAATTGATGCGTGGCAAGATTGAGCGGATGTTTGTGAATAAGTTTACAAAGGAAGAGCAGGCGTATTATCGCAGCATCGGATGTCCTTTGGAGGCAATCTATTCGCAGGACTACGGAATAAACAGCAAGTTGTATTCGCTTGTTGTGAGATTCGCAAAAGAAAAAGGAATAAATATGGACTACGAAACACACTTGGACTAATAGGAGAAACAACTATGAAATTCTACTTGACCTACAAATTGTACGAAGGTGCCGAAACTGTCGGAAGAGTTTACCATACGAGAGAAGAGGCACTTGAAAAGTTTGACGCTGCGGTGTCAATGGATTGTATTGACGTCACATTGGTGGCGAATCACAAAGAATAAGACAAACAAATAAAACTTGAAAAAATGAGACGCTTTGAACACAAGATAGTCCACTCTTATGATGGAGTTGACGAGGAACTGAAACACATATACCAAACGACAAGGTACACGAGAATAGAGGGAATCGTGTCGGCTGATGCTGGACTGACCATCTTTTACAGCTACGACCCTGATTTTTCGTTGAATGACGAACCAACAGAAGAAGAATAACCTTAAAATCCTAAAATCATGTTAATACTTGAAAAGAGTCCGATGGAACTCAAATCCATCATTGGGAAACGTGTGACCGAAGAAGGTCAATTAGTAAGGATGAACAAAATCGCATTGGCACAGATGAAGTACATCTTGTCGAGCAAGGAAATTAACCCAGAGATGAGAAATTATCTCATGAAATCGTACTTTATGGGCAATTATGTCAACGAATCGTTGGCGAAGAATGCCGAACTGCAACACTTGACTTATGGTAACATCAAGTTGAGCGGAATAAATCTCAGAATACGGGTCGACGGCTATAAGACGGACGGATTGAGAGGTCTTTGCGAGGACGGAGATGTGAATTGCGTTCGTCTTGTCAAGAACACCGATGACGGGGACAAAGTCATCAAGAAGAAGGTCGGCAAAGTGGTAGCCGAGGCGTTGGCAAACGTGGGGACGTTATGTCCGCAGGCGAAGACATTCATCGCAGAGGACGTGGCTCGCAAATGGAAGGCGTATGCGAGTGAACACTCACCGAACGCGAACTTGTATCATCTCGTCGTGAATGACGACTTCGATGCGATTTATGACAGATACAAACAAGTCGGGGATTTCCATTCGTGTATGAACGGATGCGAGGGAATAGAGTTCTATTCGACAGTGCAGGCGAAAGCCGCGTCGTTGCGTGACGAGGACGGAATGATTGTCGCACGTTGCGTGGTGTTTACCGAAGTGTATGACCTTAACGGCAACGTGTATCGCTATGCCGAGCGTCAGTATTCGACGGACCAAAATTTGACGTTGCAGCAGATTTTGGTGAACAAGTTGTATGCCGAAGGCTACATTGACCTGCACAAGAGAGTCGGAGCGTCGTGCCACGATTCCGATGACGTGGTGGATATCAACGGCAATAAGTTTTACAAGGAATTGTACATCGAGGCGCACTTGTCGAGTGGCGACTATTGCCCTTATATGGACGGCTTCGCTTACTATGACGAGGGCGATCGTCGTGCGTACAATATGGACGGCTCGTGCCGTATCGAATTGCACGAAACAGACGGCTACTACGGGAGCGATGATAGCATTTGCGAGGTGTGTGGTCGCAGAATGGATGAAGCCGATTGTTGTTGGTCGGAATATCACAACATGAA
>Ga0265299_10001306_pt1 | contig 28778 bp, 35 predicted proteins | sample AusTroGonzalo_MG_4_FD_193485 | JGI IMG/M metagenome (GOLD analysis project Ga0265299, IMG submission 193485) | Bovine rumen microbial communities from tropical cattle in Woodstock, Queensland, Australia - Gonzalo_02 | ecosystem: Host-associated > Mammals > Digestive system > Stomach > Rumen ... | reverse complement strand
ACAGCGGGCCGATTCGCTCGTTCTTTGAAATTCCAATCTAATCCATTATTACTACATAAACTCAACTAACGTACTTTGATTGGATTGGGTCGCTACCCAGATACAAATTTAGGATCATATTAAGTTGGTACTACAATCGCTCTACATTTCAGCTGTTCAATCTCGCCCGTGGCGAACATCCGCTGAATCTTGTGCATGGGGTAAAGCCACCCCGATGCGTGCTTCTCGCCCTTCTCGTCCGTCACCGTTACCTGGCGTCGGCCTTGTATCGAGTGTCCGTATCTCTTCAGCCAGCTCTTGGTCAGCGATGGGAATGTGTTGCTGCATCGGTCGGCAGTCAGCCATACCTCTGTGTACATCTCCATCTGCTCCTCCATCGTCCGGCGCACTACAGACTTCAATTCAAGCATCTCTTCCTTGTTCATAGTTCTTTATATTTTTAGGTCTTCTTTTTAGGGGTTACTTTAGGCGAGTAATACAAACGGCGTTATTCTTCCAATCGGGCACCGCCTTGTATTCCATTTTCTTTTCATTCTTCATCTGCTGGCAGGTCGACAAAGCCGATTTTACCTTACCACCATCCACGAGATTGAAGATGCGGGATGATCCCACTCTCATCTCTTCCAGTTCCTTGCGTGTAACTTTTTCCTGTATCATATCGTTTTAAACTTTCTTAATATTTTATTAGTTTTAATACTTATTTGTACTAAAAGTCCTATCTTTGCACCCTCAAAAGGTATCGACCGACTAAAAAGTACTTTCTTGGTTTCGAGTGCAAATATAATACAAAATGTTTAAAGATAATACAGAAGTGTAAAAATATTAAGATTATTTAAGACTAAAGTGTATTAAGATATGACGACTAAACAGGATAGATTGTGCGAGGTTTATGACTATCTTCGCGCTAAAAAAGGCATCCATACTCAGGTGGGCTTCGCTGAAGCTCTCCAGATTACTCGCCCCGCAATATCGGCAGCGATGAATGGAAATGAAGCCTATCTCACCAAAAACCTATTCCAAAAGATTTGTGCTGCTTTTCCTGGTGTGTTCAATTTAGATTATCTGCTCACTGGGCAGGGTGAGCTGCTTGTTGCATCGGATAATCAGAAGGAACCATCCACACCAAAAGAGTCCGCGCTAATCGACACGGACTTCTACCACAAGGCCCTCGATATGAATGCAAAGGTCATCGAGGACATGCGCAAAGATTTGGAGTATTTCAAATCGTCGCTCCTCGACAAAGACTCGACGATTCAGGAAAACAATGAGCAGGTGGTAACAATGCGCACCCAACTCGTTAAGCTGCAAACCGAGCTGGACCACATCAAGGCAACCTTGGCCGCAGTCCGCAAAAACTACGACCGCCAAGTCGATGACCTTGCTCAGCGCGATGCCACCATCAAACTTCTCCAGGCACAGCTTGCAAGCGACTCAAAGCGCGACGCATTCCCCCGTATTGTCTCCGAGGATCGCACCCAACCAACCCCCGACAAATAACAAATTGTTTCCCCAAATAAAAAATGAAATACTCCAAAACAACTCGCAAACCCCCGTAAATAAAGGGTGCTCACATCAGCACCCTCGTCCCCTCCAGCTCCACTTGAAAAATTGTGGGAAATGGCCGGAAATACGGCGGTTTCGGGAGGTTCGGGAGATTGTGGCTGATAATACGGAAGTGCAAATCGGTGCATTTTGGCGCAAAATGGCGCAATAGTTTCCCCGAATGTTTAACCAGCGTTTCCCCAAATATCCCCATCATGGGGAAACCGTTAAAAATTAGATTTAAGATGATTAAGATAGCATTGAGTTTCGACCACCATAAACGCACACCGGATGGCGAGGAAGGCCCCGTAGAGGTGCGTGTAACCATTAATCGCAAACCATATTATATTAATACGGGTGTGCGCGTGCGCAAGGAGCGGCTTGTGGGCAATACCATCCGCGATGACCGATTCTCGTCGGATGCGGACCTGCTGAATGAGCGACTGACGACCATCGTGCGCCTCGTAGAGAAGGAAGTGAATCGGTGCCTGGATGAGCGCCGACCGATTGACGTGGCTGCAATCCGTCGCAAGGTGTGGGATGTAGCTTCGGATGATAGCGACGAGCCGACACTAATAAATTGGATCAAGAACATGGCTGCGAGTGCGAATCTGAGCATCGCGACAAAAAAGCGATATACTACGCTCTGCAATAAGCTGACCGAGTTCGGTGGTATCACGCGATGGGAACACCTTACTCCGGATAACATCTACGCATGGGATGTATGGCTCCGTCAGCAGCCCGTGCCGCTGACGCCGAACCAGGTGCAGGCGGGTGTGGAGCCGACGACCATCAGCAGCGACACGGCCTACAACTATCACAAATGCCTGAAGGCGATGCTGAATCGTGCGCTGAAGTTCGACAAGCTGGCGTCGAATCCATACGACCGAATGAAGGGCGAGTTCAAGCGCAGCAAACGCGACGTGGTGGACTATCTGACGGAGGATCAGATGCAGCAGATACTCGACCTGAAGCCGGTGCCTGGCTCGCAGGTGGCGATGGCTCGCGACCTCTTCATCTTCCAGATGTTCACGGGTTTGGCTTATTCTGATACGCAGCACTTCGACATCACAAAGTATCGCGAGGTGGATGGCAAGTGGCGATTTATCGGCGAGCGTATCAAGACGGGCGTGCCGTATGTTTCGATGCTGCTGCCCCCGGCGGTGGAGGTTCTGGAGCGCAACGCATGGCAGGTACCTAAAATGACGAACCAGCGCTACAACCAGATGCTGAAGGCTATCGGCATGGTGATTGGTATCGAGAAGTTGCACTCGCACATGGCACGGCACTCGTTCGCGACATGGATGCTCTCAAACGATGCCAAAATCGAAAACGTGAGCCGAATGTTGGGGCACACCAACATCGTGCAGACTCAGCGATACGCTAAGGTGTTGGGCAAGGATGTGTACGACGACTTCGAGATGGTGGCCGAAAAATTAAAAACTAAAAAATAGGAGGATTTATGGATTTATTGTTTTTTATTATTGTGACAGGAGTAGTGATTATCTCCGTAATATGGGTGCTTTATGGTAAAGATGGCGACGGAAGTCAGCCGAAAATACAAGTGAGCGAAACTGCGAGCGACGAGGAACTGCTGAGAAATGCCAATGCGATGATGGCGAAAATCGAGGCGTTGATCCAAGCCGATGAAGCGGGCCACGAAGATGTTCACAAGCAGCTGGAAGATGGCACTTACACGGGACCGATGCCGGAGCGACGCAGCGACGGAGGATGGACGTCGATATTCGACGACCTGCGCATTCTCTCGATCGCAGGCATCAACCATCGGCAGGCGATTAGCCACTATAAAGGCCGAAACACTGTCGCCCTGGTTCCGGAGCCGAAGAACGAGTTCGACCCGAATGCCATCAAGGTGATTGCCGAGGATGGGCATCACTTGGGATATATACACCAGCATCAGACGGATATGGTGCGCTCATGGGCGCACGACAAGTTCCCGTTCTACTGCATCGCGAGGATCGAGGAACACGATGACGAGGACGACGGGCACAGATTCTACACGGGCTATCTATATATTTTACTTAAATAAACTCAATTAAATTATGAAACGCAAATCTTTTTCTCTGCCAGTGGTGATCGCTCTGGCATGCTTAGTCGCAACAGGATGCGATAAGCCACAAACCGAAACACCAACCGAACCAACCACCGACACCATCGCGCTGCCTGAGTGGGAGGACACCATCACGCTGCACATCTCGTTCGGCGATGACAACCGCACCCGCGCCACGCTCGATGATGCGAAGATGAAGGACCTGTGGCTGTTCGACTATCTGGGTGGCAGCCTGGTGCAGACTATCCACCAATCGAGCACCGATGAAGGATTCGGCTCGGCCTCGGTGGGCATCAGCTACGGCGAGCACACCTTCTATGTGGTGGCCTCGGGCGGTAGCGATGCTACAACCGATGGCACCACCATCACATGGGCCAAGCCTGGCGATACCTTCTATCTGGCAAAGACCGTCGATCTGCAACCCTCGGGCGATAAGAATGTGGCTATCCTGCTGAAGCGCGTGGCCACCCGCCTGCGCATCGCTCCGACTGATGAAATCCCTGCCGATATTGCAAAGCTGGAGTGGACGGGCACATGGTACAATGCCTTCAACTATCTCACAGGCGAGGCCAGCGGAGCGCAGTCGTCTGCACGTTCGGTCAGCGTTCCCGCGTCGTATATCGGCACCACGGGCGAGCTCACTGTGGCCGCTTATAGCTTGTGCCCGATTGATGGTTACAGTACCGACATAAAAATAACGGCTCGCCGCAGTGACGAGTCGATAATTAGAGAGATTGATGTGAATGATGTAGGCTTTGAGCGCAACCGCCTCACGCTATTGAGTGGTGGCCTTGCTGCCAGCACCCGCTCCATCGGCATCACGGTTGACGATGCCTGGAGCGACGATTACAATATGACGTGGTGATTTATTCTGCGGCCTGCTCCTGAGTGAGTGGGCCGCTTCCTTTAAGTTGCAGCGAGCCTTGTGCCAGGTTGCCTCGAGTGAAGGTCATCTTGCAAGTCTGCACGATAGCCGAGCCTGTCAATCCGAGGCTTTGACCGCGTCCTACGATGCGCACGGTTACCACTCCGGCATTAAGCAGCAGCTGCTGGATGTCGCTGTGGCTGCTTACGAGCCACGAGATGGAGAATCCCCAGTCCTTGCGCCCCGCGATAAACTCGCGCCACTCGCCGCTTGTGGGGCTGGCCACCTCTATCAGTTCGCGGTTGCTCTGCACCTCGTTGCTCCTTGTGCCAGCCACCACCGAACCTCCAATATAAATCAGAATGTTGTTGCCATTTATTGCCATAGTCGTATGTTTTTATTCGATTGTTGAACTTCTGTGCATTGTAAGTCGGTAGAGGTCGTCCTGTGGGTTAAATCGGATGGCGATGATGCGCCAGCGCCAACCGCTGATCCAGAACTGCCACTTGTAGAAGTACAAGTTCTTTAGGTCGGGCAGTGTTCCCTTCACGTCTACCTCCAATCGGTTCTGTGCCTTTGCCATGTAGGGGTAGGTGGGGGCGGTATATCCACTCGACAGGGCATACACCAGCGAGTTGCTGTTCACCTTGTCGCGACTCAATGTCATGCCCACCTGTCCTTCGTCGGGCGATTGCGGCTCCAGATTGATGATACGCTCGGTCTTGTACTGCTCCTTATATTGGTATAGTTTTTCGGGCTGCACCTCCACGCTTAGCTCGTCGATGGTGTAGAGTTTTCCATCTGTACATGCACTCGATCCCCACAGCGTTATCTTCATCTGATTTCCTCGGGTGGGTACGTTGCACTTCACCCAGAATGTGCCGTTGGCACCGGGGAAGTATTTGTGGATGGTGCTATCGAAGTCGAGGTCGTTGTCGTTGTAGTACTCGCCGTCCACCTCGATGCTTATCTGGAATGGGTACTTCTCCTCGCCCTCGTCCTGAATCATGGTGTGCTCGGTTACGCTGAGCTGAATCTTCAGATATCCGCTAACCAGCACGCCCGGATACTGACTCACTCGCCACTCCAGAATCTCCTTCGATGCGTCGCCCATGCTGCCATTGCAATACACCACCACGCACTGCTTGGTGCCGATGCTTGCACCTATTACGCCCTTGTTGGTGGGCTTTAGTCCGCTTGTCAGATCGTTACTGTACTGCATCGATGGAGAATAGAACTCGGGGCTCTGCATTTTCAGCCATGCCACGGCCGCACCGAACCATGTGGGCGTGCCTTCCCACAGATTGATGATACTCATAGAGATGTATGGCATGTGACTCGTCTCCACCTCCTGCCGGAAGTTCTCGCGGCCGTCGTATCTCACGGTGATCTTGCCGAGTGGACGTACCAATGAGTCGCGGTTGTCGTCGCTTGCAATGCTGAAGGTGTCGCCCAGTGCGGGTGCCTGATTGCTGCTGAATGTTCCCGACGATACGTGGCTGTAGGTACCCGTGTACTCGAATTTTGAGAAAAGCAGCATGCCCGGTACATCGTGCAGTATCAATCCGTAGATATTGCATAGTCCCTCCAGATAGTCTTGGAATGTCATCGGGTCGTACATGTCACTGCCGTTTACGTCGGTGGGCTCGCTGGCAAATGGTGCCAACACTCGGCTGCTCACATGAGCATCACCAGGTATGCCTGTGGGAATATAGTAGTCGGTATATCCCGCATTCAGTGCATTCATGATCTCCGTGAGGCATTGGTTTACTGACAGCTGCACCACCGGATAGCGGGCTGCGAACTTAAGCTGACCAAGCAATCCCAGCGGGCTCTGAATGGGGAACGAAATCTCGCGTGGTGGTGCCGTCCAATTATTCTCGAATGCCTGTGTCTGCATATATCCCACAAAATCGAGTCGGGTGCCGTAGTAGAACTCCACAAAGTGCTCGGTGTCGGTCTCGGGGTAGAGGTCGGCCAGCGAGCCGTAGCTGGTCTCTATAAGTGTGATATATCCCGTTTTGTATCGGAGCACGTTCAGCAGGTTGCCGTCGTTGTTCTCCTCGTAGTAGATGGGATTCATGGCAGCCACGCCCGGAGTGCCTGACACAGCGGGCGAAAGGGTGGTGACGCTGCCCGTCCACCCCTCGTCGTAGATATCTATGCGGCAGTCAACGCCTGCCAGACTCTTGAATGGTATTGTCCATCTCTTTTCTCGTGCCATACGTTTATCTGAAGTTTGTGGTTACATACTCGCCGCGACCTGTGCGTTTGCCGTTATTTTGTAATAATAGGCGCAGCTGTTCGGCCGTGATGACTGCCGAGAGTTGCATTGCGCCCATGCCACCCTGAAGTTGGCTGGCGAGATTGCCCTGCTGGGCTCTGTTAAGAATCAGCTCGCCGTCATTGACAGCTACGGGGACCATATCATTTGAATAGTGAGTGCCGGTTAGTAGTCCGTTGGCCGCATGTGCCATTCCTCCGTTGGCGAATATTCCGAGGAATGAACCCACAGTCTGCATCGTTTGTATTGCACTCACGATGCTGGCGATGGTTTGAATCACACCGAAGATATTATTGAGTTCTGATGGTATCTCTATGCCTAATCTCTGCACTCCGTCAAGAATGCCCTGGAGCGATCCCGTCATAGTCTCGACTCCTTCCAGCATATCCGCAGTGGTAATTTCCTGCTTTTTGTTTTCTTCGCTATTTACATAATCTTTGAGTACGCGACCAAGGTCGTTCTGTTTTCTTCCCATGCCTGTCACCTGACGCAGCCCTGTATCTCCTAACATTGCCCAAACAGATGGCATGGTGTCTTCGGCCTTAAATCCTGCCCCACCCATGAAGGCTGCAATCGCTGCATTAAAACCGCTACCACTACCTCCGCCGGTGGGAGTAGTTTCTACGGGAGGAGGTGTTGTTGCTGGATTTAAAACTTTCAGTCCCTCACTTTGAAACATCTCGCGCAGTGATTTTGCTGCCTCATATCTGTTTTGCCAAATTTCGATACTACCCATTCCGCCCTTCTCGGCTTTGAGTAGATTGTTGCGTGCTGCATTCTCACTGCGGAAATAGCCCGATAGCATCATTTGATAGGCTTGCGGTTTATAGTTCGAGCCCTTCAATTTTGCTATATCTCTATTTACCTTTGCGTTTCCGCCCAGGCGCTCAACCTCTGCTTTCAGTTGCCCTGCTTTAGTGAGCCATTCCACGAGAGGTTTGATGGCAGAGTTTAGCAGGTCGATGGCACCCACCTTGATGTCGTTCCATACACTGCGGGCGGTATCTGCCAATGGCTGGAATGTCTCGCCCAGTCGCTCCATCGCGTTTTGCAATTCTACATTGGCCTGCGTTGCTCGGTCGGCAGCGGTTTCCACGTATTCGCCAGCGTTTGCCATCTGTTCGCGGATGATTTCACCGACGGCCTTGGTCATATCGCCAGTCTCCTTCATCTTGTCACGGATTTCGGTGGCTGATAGCCCGAGGTTGTCAAGAATCATCAGTGATTTACGTCCGAGTCCAGTCACGATTGAGTCAACCATATAGTCTACGCTCTGTCCTGTATCTTTCGCCTTCTGTTGAGCGAAAGCCAGCATTGTGCCTAACTCCTCGACGGGTAGCTTAAAATCGTTGAACTTCACAGCAGCCTTCATCAGTTCTATATCGTTCACGGTTTTATGTGTAGCGTCGCGCAGGCCATTTAAGAGGTCGGGGCGATTAAGTCGCTCGAATGCCAGACGAATACCCTCGCCGGCCTTGGCAAGTTGCAGACTCTCGTCTACCACATTTTTGATTGTGGCAGCTGCGGCAGCGAGACTGGCAAAGCCTGCGGCTGCGGCTGTCAAACTGCGGGTGGTCTGATTGATTATGCCGCCCAGGGTGAGATTGTCTTGTTTGAATCCCTCCAGTGTGCGGCGTGCCTTCGCTATGTTGGCATCGTAATTTTGGGTGTCCGCTTTCATGCGAACCAATACATCACTATTAGCCATTTGTCTCTTGTTTTATATATTCGTTAATTGCCTCGGCCAGCTTCACCGCTGCTCCCTGCATCTGCCAAGGTGCGGTGTGACCAAACCAGTTGGTGTGTCGCATTACTCCTCGATCGCCGTATCGCGATGTGCGGAGCACGGTTCCGCTGCTGATAAATCTCAGAATGAATCCACGGTCGGTTCCGTAGTAGGTGTCCAGTCTGTTGCGCTCTGCATATCTTTCGCGGCGATTACCACCTCGCTGACGTGGGTTTTCGTCAAGTTTGCGATGGCGATGTAATTCGTAACGAGCTCCGGCGTGTCCTTTTCCCTTCTGTAATATCGAAATATTACCACCAATTATCGTTTTATATACCGAGTGTTTCACGGCCATTGCAGCCTTGCGTGGGTCGCTTTTCATGTAGGCTTTTGCATCCTTGGTCAGATTGCGGCGTGCCTCGCGTAGCACCTGCTTCACATATTTGTGGAGGTTGCGATTAAATATGGGGTCGTTGGTCATCAGACTACCGAGCATTTTAAGATTCACGTCAACTCCGAATATTTGCACCTCAGTGCCGCCGTTATCACCGCCCTTGTTCAAACTGCCAGTGCGGGTGTTATAGCGGGGCGAGTACATTCCGTAAACAGAATGCCGTCCGCGATATCCATTTATATATTCCGATAATCTTCCCATACAAAAACCCCCACCTTTGCGGGCGGGGGTTTACTTGTTTATAGTCCGAAATCATTGGAATATGAAATAAATAATGGCGAATAGAATTAGAAATGATAGTATCAATCCGATGATGGCTATCACATCGAAAAACAGTTCGTGTCTCTCTTCGGTTTCGGGAGTGCCTATGCCTCCTGCATCGTTCTGTGGTCGGGTGTCGTCCACCTCGTTTTCAATCTGTTTCATATCTTTATGTTTTTATTCGGGTATGATGCCTTCTTCAACAGGTATCCACTCGTTGTCGAGGATAGTCTGGTCGTTGAATCGGGCTGTGATCCAGTACATCTTACCGGCGGCAGGTGCCGTCACGTCCTTAGTGCCGCAGAAGTAGTCGTAGAGTGCGGCGATGTAGATGTTTTCGGGCAGAGTGTAGGTGCCGTTGGCGGGGACGGTGATGGCGTTGCCGTAGGTCCACTGAGCCACCAGCTCGCCCGTTGCTCCCGACGACGCACCCTCGTTGGTGCGATAGATGTAGATGGTGAGTCCGCTCGGATGGTAGGCAGCACTCGAACCGTTGTTGTGCAGGGTGCACTTGAAGGCGATCTGAGTCTTGTCGAGTTTGCTGTAGATACCCGTGGCCTCTATCTGCTCCACCGTGCCACTGCTGGCGATGGTGATGGTGTCGGGGGTGTCGTAGCCCGCGCTGAAGTAGTTGCCCACCACTTGCTCGCCGTAGGCGTTGATGTTTACCGACGAGAGGAATGGTATCACATTCCATGTGCCCACGTCGCTGTAGCCTATCTCTGTCTCGATGAGCGTAGAGCCTGCCGAGCCTATCTTGTTGACACTCGATGCACATATCCATCGGCTGCCCATCCATAGCAGCACGGCCAGATAGTACTCGGTGAATCGCGTGCCCTCGTAGTAGAAGTCACGCAGAGTTAGGTTGTATTCTGGAAGTGGAGGTGAGTCGTAGTTCAGAGTGAGTGTGCGCGAACCCGTGCCGCTCGATGGCACATAGATGGTGCCTCCTGCTCCGGCCAATGCCCCCACAGGTGGCACGGCCTCGTGGAAGTAGTTGCCGAAGTCTTGCGCACGGAATAGTGAGTTCCATCCTCCGTATGGCTTGGTGTAGGTCCACGGCAGCTGGCCGTTGGCGAGTTTATATAGGAATGAGATGGAGCTGGTGAGTGCGCCCAGATTGTGATACACGGCGAAGTCGAGTCCGCATTTACCGCCTGCCACCCACCAGTTGGTGCCGTCGCCCCAGTCTATCCACTCCTTGGTAGTATTGTTAAACTGCCCCGTCACGGTGTCGCGAGTGGATGATACCACTGGTTTGAATCGTGCCCACTTATTTGGGTTAACGGCTCGCATCAGAGTTTCCAAATTGGTACCCTGAACTTGGAAGCAGTCGCGAATATCCTGCAACTGCACCACCGGTCTGATCATTGCTGCTGCACTATCCCACGACATTGTTTCCCTTCAGTCTTTTGATTTCTTCTTTCAGTTCTTTTATCTCGCGAGCCAGAGCGATGGTGTTCATCATTGCTATCACGTCGTAGCTCATGCCCAGCTTCCCATTTCGCATGTGTGTAGCCTCGGGCATTACCTTCTGCCAATACTGCGATATCGAGCCCACGTGCATCGTATCATCCTTCCGGTCGTTCCACTTAAAGTGTATGGCTGGAGCGTTGGCGATGGCATCGATCGAGGGTGCTGCATCGTAGTCCACCACATCCTTGAATCGCTGGTCGGATAGTGTGTCGATATATCCCTCCGAATAGAGGCCCACGGTGGTGTAGATTGAGCCTACCACCTTTAGTTTCTCTGTGCCTGGCGTTGCGGTGCCGATTCCCACGTTGCCCTTCATTAAGAAGGTATTGGTGCCGTTGGTGCCTATTACCCAGTCGCCTGTGTAGTCGTAGAGTCCGCGATTACTGTCAGCAGCCCAGTGCAGACTGACGCGGGCGGATGAGCTGGTGCCTACGTGACATGAGGGAGCGTTGCCGTAGAGTTCGACATAATTAGCATACAGTCGGCTCCATCGCTTATCTGAGCTTCCCAGATTGTAGGCCGTGGTGGAGTAGTCGGCGTTCGGCACTACATTGCCCGAGAATCCCGCACCACCATCCACATCGAGGGTGTAGGTGGGCGACGACTTATTGACGCCCAGGCGCTTGTTGGCCGTGTCGAAGTATATCACGCCGCCGATGTTCTTGCCGCTGGTCTGGAAGCTAATATTGCCCACCGACGCCAGATCGCCGTCGACAGAGTCGGGCACACCGTTGGCTGTCCAGAACGTCTTGCCCCATGCCGTTTTGCTGACGGTGGTCAGCTTCAGAGCACTCTTGGCGTTACCGCTGCCGTCGAAGTAGCCCGTGATGGTGTCGATGAGTGCCTTCAGGGCGCGACCTTGGTTGGCCGAGAGAGACTTGTCGGCGTCGGTGCTTGTCAGGTTGTCAACTACCGGGCGCCATGTGTCGGTATCGGTCAAGCTGGTGGCTGTGCCGTTGAGAGTGATGGTGAGCGTACTGCCGCTTTTCGATACGCTGATGGAGGGGATGGTTGGCTTGTTGCTCAGGTCGTTATACGAGCCACTTGTGGCCACTGTTGCAAAGTTGGGCTTGCTCGTCACATTGTTCCATGCCACGCTGCCTGCACTCGATGCTGAGTCGGCACTGTTGGCGTGGTTGGCGTTCTCGGCCCACTGCACACTGCTGCCTGCACCGCTCATCACTGCGCCACTCTGACGGAGTGCCGAGGGGAACAGGGCATTGAACACCTTGCGGGCTATTCTCTCAATAATACTTTCGTTGATTATCATATCTCAAACGTATTAATACAAAAATCCCCGCCATTGCGGGCGGGGGTTTACTTAATCCAGGGATTCTGTTTCATCTCCTCCTGTAGTTCGGCCACATCCTCCTCTGTCACTTCGCAGTGTATTTCTCCATCCGTGTCCCAGGGGAATTTCAGTAGGTCGGTTGGCGAGTTGATATTGTGTTCGCGCAGTTTGTCGCCTCCCACGAATGCTGCCATCAGGTTGTAGGTCTGCCAGCGCGTCATGCTCATGGTGTCGCGGCCTCGGCGATAGTAGCCCGTGATGGCCTGCTGTATGTGCCACTGCTCCATCTCGTAGAGCGCCGTGTGGTGAGGGATTCCGATTTCGCCCACAAGTATTCCGTATATCTCGTGGGCGCTAATCAGTTTTTTGCCTTCTTCTCGGCTTTGTCGGCCTTCTGGAGTTTCTTCAGCACGTCGGGCATGTCGAGCCACTTGGTCATGGCTGCCACTACTGCCTTCGACAGCTGCTCAATCTCGGGTCCTGTGGCCTCGCGCATCAGTCGCTCTACGGTTATCTCCGTGTCGGGGTTCGATTCCAGTATGGCTGCCATATAGAGTGCCGCGCTGCTGGTTTGCGATATCAGGTCATTCAGGTCGAATGGCTTGCCTGCGATTTTCTCGTAGGCGCACTCCACTGCGAGGTTGAACTTGATGCTGAGCTCTTCGCCCAGCAGGGTGATGGATGTTACTTCCTTCTTCATAGTTTCTTTTTTTTTTGTTTTTAAATCGGCCGCACCTGTGGGGGCACGGCCGAAAGGTTCATAATTATGGCATAAGTTAAGCTCCTACAGTGTAGATGCCGTAGCCCGTCAGATTGGCGGTGTAGTCGGCGTTCTGCTTGTTGGGTCCGTTCTGAGTGAGTGTCGCGATGATAACCGAACCCGACATGAGCACAGAGCCCTTGGTGCGGTTGTTGTCGCCTGATGTGTTTGCCACCTGGAACTTCACGGGCAGCGATGCCTCGTAGATGTCCTCCAGATCGGCCAGAGTCTTACCTGCAACTCCGCTGGTGACGGTCTCGCCGCTGCGGATTAGTGCGCTTGTGGTGATGTCGAAGTTCAGGGCTGTTGGCTCCTGGATATCCCAATCGCCGGCGGTGTCCTTGGTCGACGAATTTTCGAGCGTCATCGACACATGGATGCTCAGCTGCTTGGCACCTCCAATCACACTTGCTGGTGTGGTGGTGTTGTCGCTTCCCAGATAGAGTCGGGTGAACTGGCCCTTCGAGTAGTCGCCCGATGCAATCACGTCGGTGGTGATGGTTTCGCTGGTCACCTTGGCCAGCTCGCCCGAGCCACTGAATTGCAGGCTCTTTGCCGAGTTTTCTCTGTCGTTGAAGGTCAGTGTCAGATCGCTCAAGAATGCGGTACCTTTGCGTGCAAAGTTGGCCTTCTGTGCGGTCTGGTTGTTAGCGGTCGAAACCTCGTCCCACAACAGGGTGAATGGCGTGAGGCTCTTGATGGCCGTTAGCATTGCAGCTGCATCCACCACGTTGAGCGTTTCCACCGAAACCTGCCACGACTTTGAATTGATGGTAGGTTTGGCAGCCATGCCCACGTCGTCCTTCGTCCCGCTGTCGTCAGTGTTGGTGTTCAGGGTCACGGTGCATCCCGTGCTCATTCCCAATACCTTCCACTTGGCGGCGGTTGAGTCGTAGGTCAGTATGCGAAAGTTCTGTCCTTTTAGTGTTGCCATTTTCTTTTTGATTTTAAAATGTTACTACTTGATGATGTCAACGCGGAGCACGTAGTCTCCGCTCTCACGATTGCGAGCCACAACGCCTGCTGCTATACGAGTGTCGGCAGGAATCTGCTGCACCATCATGTCCAGCTCCTCGCGTGTCTTGGCTCGCAGCGTGGCGGTGCCGTTTTTCAGCAGTTCCTCCACATAGGCGGGCTGCTTGGTTTCGGTGTTATTCTTGCTCATCGTCTTCGTTCTTAATCGTACATGAGTATGTTAGATGCTGAAAGTAGCACGGCTTCGTCCAGTCCCATTGCAGCTGTGCGGCCTGTAGCGATTGCAGCTGGGGCGTGTCGGCTCCCTGCTGATAAAGCGATACTATGTGTCGCTCCACTGCCCTGCGCACTGCTTTGAGCAGCTGTTCAACCTCGCCGGGGTCGCGCCCCGCAATCTCTACGGTGGCCTGCACGTCGTCTTCCTCACCCTCCCACACGGTGTCCTTGGTCGTCAGTTTGTTCTGGAATCCATCGTTCATCACCAGCAAGTATGGCACGGGCGTGTTGTCGGCATCGGCCAGGGGTGAAACCTCGAAGCAGGTGTTCTCCACCTGTTCAGCTCCGCCCACGGCAGCCACCAAGTCCTCGTCGGCCATTATTGCGTCGTAGATTATCTCGTTCAGTTGTTTCATTTGCTCATTCGGTGTTTAGGAGAAAAAGGAACCTGCGGGCGGGTCAACCTGTTGCTGTTGCATCGGCGCCACCCGCAGGAGAAACCATGAAAGAAGTCGAGGAGAGTGTTTAGAGTTCAGAGCTTGATGCGGGTGCTACCACCTTCAGCAGCTTGAATGCCTGAGGCTTGCCGCTGATGTTGCCGTTGACCTTAGAGCTGAGCTCAGAAATAGAGTAGGCTGTGTTGAGCACGAGCACGGTGGTGTTGCGCTTTGACACCTCGGCAGATGTCGAGTCGACAGTAGCGCGAACGGTTCCATGCTGCTGGAATGCGCAGTAGCCCCAGTGTCCGATACCGATGTAGTGGTTACCATCAGCAGCAGGCTTGCCCTGACCGTTGAGTGCATAGTTGATGTATGGGCTCACGGTGTAGCTGTGGTTCAGACACTTGCCGCCTTCGATAACGGTGCGTGTTGAATCGGTGGTGCCTGGGATGGCTTTCTTGTACTTCATCTTGGTCTCGTAGGTCTTGTCGAAGGTCAACCAAGGCTCGCCTTCGAATCCCTTATCCCACATCTCGGCAATCTTAGCGTCGAGGTTCTCAGCGAAGTTGTCGTCGAATACAATCTCCTCAACATCGCACAGACCGAATACTGGCTTCAGAGCGTGTGATGGCTTGCAGTGGCTGTAGGTGTAGAGTGCCATGAACTTGGCCATACCCTTGGTCATCTTGTACTGGCAGAATCCGTACAGATCAAAGTCGGCGTTGTCGATAGCCTCGTTAGAGATGGCCAGAGATGCAGCAACACGGACGGGTGATGCGTTCAGCTTCGAGAAGTTGATCTTCTGCTCACCAATCTGCTCTACCTCGTCGGCTACCTCAAACTCTACGTCGTCGATGGCGTATGGCCATACCTGGTTGCCGGTCACGCCGGTGAGAATCTTCAGGTCGCCTGGGCGCTCCAGTCCGGGCACCTTGGTGTCGATGAGTTCGTGGATAACGAGGGGGATAGCACCCGATGCCTCGATGTTGCCGGCGGTGTTGCCTGCGGCTGGGTTCAGCAGAATAGTGGTGCCGTTGGCGGCCTCACGGTCGTGCATCTCCTCGCTGTAGGCCACCTTCTCCTCGCGGCACTTTTTGAACAGCTCGCGCAGCATCTGGCTCTTGGCCTTGCGCTCGCGGTACTCTTCCAGCTTCTTGCCGGTGAGCTGACCCTCCATGAAGTTGTTCAGGCGGGCATCCTCGTCGATCAGACTGCGATACTTAGTAACTTCGTCCTCGGTGAAGGGGCGATTTTCTCTCTCTTTGAGCTCGTCCATCTTGTCGAGCTCTACCTGAATCTCGTGGTGACGATTCTGGCAATACTCTAAATTTAATTTACTCATTGCTTTTAAATTTAAAAGTTAATACTATATTTTATTAATCACATTATCACGCATGCGACGACGCTGAGATTGCAAGCGGTGCTCGGTCATCTCGCGGGCCTTCTGTGCCTGTTCCTCCAGTTCGCGCTCCTCGCGCTCCTTGTCCTCGCGGGCCTTCTTCTGCTCGGGTGTTTCCTCGCCCTGCTCGCGCTTCAGCTGCTCGTCGATGGCCTTGTCGATTTCGTCGCTGGCCTCGCGGGTGCCCACTGATGTCTGCTCGTAGGCGGGATGGGTTACGATGCTCACGTCGTACAGGCCGGTGATGCGCTTCACGTGGCGCAGCCATACCTCCTTGCCGTCCTCGGTCTTCTCGTCGGTGCGCTCATACGATACGCCGTTCTCCGAGTCCTGATAGTCGTCGCTGAATGCGAAGCTCATGCCGGTGATGTCGCCACGGCGCATCAGTTCCAGCGTGTCGTTGGCATTGTTGGTGTGCGGCATGTCGCAGCGGCACTCCATGTTGTCGTCGTTCAGAGTCAGTTGCAGGGTGTCCTTCTCGGTGTTGCGATAGCGGCCGAGCACGTTGGTCACGCTGCTGTTGTGGTTCAGGTTCAGAATCACGTCTGAGCGCTTCAGCAGCTCGGGTGTGATGCAGCCCTTCTCCAGCACTTCGTAAACTGCGCGTGTTTCACTCCACGGTGTGAGGTTCACCGAGCGAACACCAAATACTATTGGGGTGCCCTCAATGGTGCGGCTCTGTTCGCCTTCACCAGCCTCGCGGACTTTGAGTCCGCAGACCCCGATGGGAATGAATCTTTGTCTTTTCATTTTCTATCTGTTTTTAAAAACTATTACTAACTAACAGCCGAAACCGCGTTGTGGGTTTACCGCGCGTTTCACTCGGCGTTTGGTCTGCCGTGCGCTCTCTCTTATTTCGCGCTCCAGCTCGTCTTCGATCTCTCGGTTTGTCATTTTCATCGTTCGTCGTTTTTTATGTTTATGCGCATAACGGAGTGCGTTTATGCGCATCAATGACTTCGTTTATGCGCATTACTGGTTTTTGGGCTCCTCGTTCGATGGTCGTCCGGGCTCGGGTGCGCTCTTGGCCAGCAGCGCCTTCAGGGTCAGCAGATTGGCACTTGCCATTGGCTCGTCGCCATTCTCCACGGCTGGCATGTCGTGCTCAGCACGCAGCTCGTTCACCGTCTTTACGCCTGCCTCCAGGTACATCTTGTCCACCTTGGCCTGTCGCTCTGGGTCCATCGCCAGCAGCGGCTTCTCGCAGATGTGGATGCGTCGCGAGCCGTAGAATTTCACGCCCAGCAACTTGCGGGCGATTTCCTTCTCCATCGCGGCCTTTGCAGGGCCGATGGTGCGACTGATAAACTCCATTGTGGCGTTGGCGTAATCGTTGTAGTGCGAGTTTGTATCGAGCATCAGCAGCGGACGGGGTACTCCCCAGAATCGTGCCACATCGTCGAGTCCGATGTTCAACTGCTCAATCAGCTGCATGTCCTGAGCACTCATCGAGATGTTCTGCACCTTGTCGAGTCCTCGCAGGGCGATTACATCCTTCTGATAGATGCGATCGTTCACCTCGTCGGCATAGCTGTTCATCTGATCCTTGTTAAACAGTCCGCTGGCGAATGTGCCGGCGGTGGTGGTCGGTTTCTCCTCGCCGATAATCAGCTTTACGCGACCGCCTTTGGCAGCGGTTTCGAGCGATTGCGCCTTCTGGGTTTTAATCAAGCTGAGTGTCTCGGCTGCATAGCGCAGGGTTGAGATGCCCCAGAAGCCGTTGTAGAGTCGGAAGGTGTTGGGGAAGTGCAGGATGTTCTGCGCCGGCACCTCGGCCTTCATCATTGGACCGTAGTCCGACATATAGGTGATGTTGTATGTCTTGTTGGCATAGTTGTAACCACCACACTCGGCCAACCAGAAGTGGACGGGATCGCCGAACACGTCGCGCTCAATATACACGATGCCGTTGCCCTTCATTATGCGGTCGATGGTCACCTGCTCCCATAGGCTTGTGCCGCTCATCAGCGGATTGGGCTCTTCCTGTAGCAGATAGTTCATGCGCTTGCCCAGTCCCATCATCCAGGGCACAAAGTTACCACCCGCATCATCGCGGCGCTGATACTGCACCGGCATCATGCCGATGGTAAAGGCATTGATCTCGGTGGCATGATACACAGCAGCCACGGTGAGCGCCTTCTGTGGATCGCGGGCGCGAACGATGCGCTCCTCAAACGAGCCACCCTTCACCTTCGGGCCTTCATCGGTCGTGCTCGATGGCACCCCCGGAGTCGGTGGTGTCACCTCGCGCTGCTTGCGGCCGAAGCCGAAAATATTACTACCAAACAATTCCATAATTATTTCGTTTTATTATTCCCGCGTTTTTGTGCCTCGGGTTTACTATAAAATTTCTTCAGCCACGCCTCCTTTTCAGGGGTGCGCTCGTTGTACTTGAAGAACATCTCCTCGGGGTTCTCGCGCAGCTTCTCGGTGTTGCGTGGGCTGCATCCCTCGCCTCGGCGCACCTTCAGTTTCATCCACTCCTCGATGGTCTTGGTCACGTAGTGGCGCAGTCGGGCCACCGAGTAGTCGGGAGTGTGGAACGGGCTCAGGCGCGATGGTTTGCCCTCGATGGTTTCGTAGGTGCCGGCCACGATGGGGCAGTGGGGATTGCGCCACACGGCGAATGGTAATCCGCCACGCACAATCGACTTCACGTGATAGTTGTCGGGGTGGCTCGGGTCCTTCACCATCACCTGCGGATCGCACGGCACGGTGAATCGTTCGGCCATCTTCTTGGTGCTGGCCTTCACGTTGCCACCGTCGCCGTAGTTCTGCCAGTTCACGGTCACCACGTCGGCCTTGCGGCCCTTTAGCACATCCTTGATGCTCAGTCCGCCCTCGATTTGCAGCAGCTCGTCGAAGTCGAAGAAGGCCACCCACTGGCAATACTGACCGATGCGATAGTAGGCATCGCGATAGGCCGAGTTCTGCTGATGCTCGCGGCCTCGCCAGTCAACAATCTCCACCAGGCCCTTGTCTATCTCCGTCTTCAGCACCTTCTCGAAGTGATCCTCGCCCTTGTGGTTGTTGTCGTATATAAGAATGCCGTCGAAGCCGAGCTTGAGGTAGTGCTGCACAAACTCCTTGGCGTATTTGTTCTCCAGACGGCCGATGGCCACCAGCGCCACCTTGTCGGTATCGGGGCGCACGTACTGCTCGGGCTGCCACAGCTGGCGATTGGTCATCAGCCACTCGATGGCGTTGTAGAGGTCGTTGTTGCGCCACGATCCGCTTTGCAGGTGTAGCATCAGCGGACGGATGTCGATGCGCAGTCCTCGCGCACCGTTCTTGTGGGCACGAATCTGCTCCAGGAATGCCGCGCCCGTGTCGTACCAATTATTGCGGTTTTCCTTGTCGCCCTCGAATAGCATCCACGCCTTCTCAGGGTCGAAATACTTCAGACCGCACTTCTTGATGAGCGGCACGTTGAAGTAGCACAACATGGGCACCAGTCGACCGATGCCGTAGCGGTTGCCCGGCTGCGGTTCCTGCACGTGGCCCACAACGCAGTGCTCGGGGTAGTCGAACATAAAGTCGACCGACTGACGTATGAGCACGTCGCTATCCATCAGCAGGAATCCGTCGGGTATCAGGTCCCACAGTTTCTCGATCGACATCATGTGTTTGTCGCTCGCAAAGTTGTTGAACGTGCCGAACTTGTGGGGGAATGCCTCCAGCTCCTTGTCGAAGTCGATGATCTGTCCCTCGGTGTTGTCGATAATCTGCACGCCTTCCATGCGCTTGTTGAATGGGCGCACGTCTGAGTTATCAAATACTACCACGCGATAATCCTCGCCGCCATGCTTGCGCAGGCTCAGGATTGCCGCCTCAGTCAGTTCGGGCGTGTTGTAGTGCACGATTGCTACTTGTTTCTTCTTCTCCATAGTTTCAATATTTTATTTTACGATTTCTACGGCTGTGATTTGCAGGGTGTCTTGTCGGCGGTCGGCGTGGAGTGATTGTATCTGATAGGTCACACCGTTGCACTCCAAACGGCAGTCGCGGGTCACGATGTTGTTCCAGCGCATGCGAAACATCACGGTGTCTTGTGCGTCCATCGCTCCCTCGTTCAGTGCTCGCTGGCCCTTCTTCCATGTCAGTCCGGCATGCACGCATGCCACCTCCTCGAACTCGGTCTTCTTGCCGAACTCCTTCTCAACAGCGGCCTTCTTTTTCAGAATGGCCACCATGTATTCAAGTATTCCAGATGTATATCCCATCGTTGTTTTATCTTTTGCGTATATTGGCGCACGGGGTTTACCGATGGGCACAAAAAAAGCGGGAACGACTCTCTGGTGAGTCGCTCCCGCGTGTGGGGGTGGTTTTTAGATTTAGTTGATTTCTTCAGCCTCGCAGAACTCAATCTCTGGTGGCAGTGGCACGGCTTCTGGTATTATTATCTCCCTGTCGCGTGGAAATGCTTTGCGCAGGTCTGCCTCGATGGTAGCGGTTGATAGTTGGATGTATTTCTGCGTGGTGGTGATGCGTGCGTGGCCTACTACCTTTTGGATGACATACACGTTAACGCCGAAGTCGGCCAACCCCGTGATGCACGAGCGGCGGGCAGTGTGCACGGTGATGCGCTGCGATCCTCCGATATGGCATATCTCGAATAGATCGTGGATGGCGCGGTTGATTGTGGTATTACATTTGAATGGCTGCACAAGGTCTTCCACCTGTTTGTATCGTCCGAGTATCTCCATCGCACGACCATAGAAGATGATGGTGAGTGGTATCTGCACCAACTTGCCCGTCTTCGATGTCTGAATCGTCAGCCACTTTTCTTCGCCCACATTCCTAATGTGTGCCGAGGTCAGGCGTATCATGTCGCCGTAGCGCAGACCAGTGTAACACGACAGCAAGAAGAAGTCGCGAGCCTTGGCCAGCTTCTTGTCATCGAATCGGTAGTGCAGCAGGTCCTCCATCTCGGCAAATCGGAGCACATCGGTGCGATAGCGCAGCTCGGGAATCTCATAGATTCTGAATGGTGTCTGCCACGGCTTCAGCAGGTCGCGCTTTATGGCCTCGTTGAATAGCATGCGCAGCACCTTCAGTCGCCCCCATACCGTTGAGTCGGAGTTGCCACGGGCATACATCCATTGCTCGTACTTCTTAATCCATTGCAGGTCCATGTCGTCCATCGTGATGCCTGGCGAGAACTCACACACATTGCGCACCACGTCGCGGTAGGATCGCTTGGTCACCTCCTTGCGGTTGGATGAGTACTTCAGCACGTTCTCGGCAAACTGCTCCAGGGGCACCGAGGTGCTTAGAGCTTCGACGTACATCGAATAGAGTCGCTGCACGGTCATGTTGATGTCACGCTTGAAGGCTTCGATCTCCGTGGATTGGATGTCAAGGATGATTTGATTCAGCATGGCGTTCAGGCCGTCATACTGAGGATGCAGGGAATTGATGTAACCGTCGGAGAATTGACGGGACTCGCAGAAGATGTTGGTGGGGATGTCAACCGACTTGCGGCCCTGAGAGGCGCGTACCACAATCATGCCGTCACCAGTACGGCTCCACTTCTTTGATGGGTTGAAAACCACGTCGTAAACAATTTTTTGTAACATAAGCTATCATTTTAAAAGAACGAGCTATCAAATTTTAAAAGACGGAAGGGCTGATAGCTTACCTTTTCGCTCGGCTCATGACTTCCGGCTATCCGTCGGTGGCAAATATACGACAAAACCGCCCAAGTTGTTCTCCCGTGGGCGGTTTTTTATAAGTTTTTAATATTTTTATATCCAAAATCCCCCTATTTCCGAATCTTTCCGCCATTCTTGCATCACTTCTTCTTTTTTTTTCATAATCATTCCTCCATTGCTTGTTTATAGTTTTTATATACTATTTCCGAGTCTTGCTTGACGATATATGTTGTATCTGCTTTCCCGTTTACAGTCCTTATCTCCATATATCGAGTTTCTTTGGCAACCTTGTGAGGATAACCGTAGAACCAAGCCACTTGTTCATACGGTGCCAACGCAAGCCAAAATAAAAATCCAAATATTAAGCCTATTGCAAGTCCACATATTATCTGGAATTGTTTGTCTTTATTTAACCTACTCATAATTCATTTCTCCTTCTTACCTTCTTTTATTATATTATCCACTATATCACGCAGATATTGCGGTAGCCCAACCATATCACGCTTTAGTTCGTCGTAGTCGTCTCCCTTATAGTAGAGTTTCATTATTCCGTAGAGAAAAGCCAGTTTGCAGGGCATTGGTTTCCTATTGAAACTTTCGAGCGAAAGACCTGTCATATTCTTGATGTAATCATTCTCATGTTCCCACCACAGTCCACCTGGTATCCCCTTGTTCTTACGCTCATATTCCTCGTCTATTGTCTCACGGAAGTTCACCCAGTGTTTACGGAATATCTCGTCGGCGCTTAATCCGCTGTGGTTGGCTATCTTTCCCTCCGCCTCGCGCAGAAAATCATCGGCATAAGTAACGCCATCACATACAATATGCTCCCACATCATAATGATGCTAGCTAGTTGCTCAAGGTCGCAGGCAGATGTTTCCCTCCCTCTGCGGTAGTGAACGTGCTTGCCTGCATAGGTCTTAGCACCAACCCTCATTAATATTTGCACGTCCACATATCGTACAGTTCTGTCCCCAAAGTTATATTTTCTGACGCGAATCTCCCGCTTTCGGTTCTTTCTGTCTCGTTGTTTTTTGTTCATTATTACTCCTCCGTCTTGATATTAATAATCTTGCCGCAGTGCGGGCATTGTATTATAGTGTGGGTATGCTCGAATAAATCGGGAACTTCCACCTGTAAGAGTTCGGCTATTGCCTCCAGCTGCGGCACTTTAAGTCCTCGCGCCACAGCCTGATTATATGACGAGGTGCGCGTGTAGCCCGCTGCCTCGGCCACCTGGCGGATGGTTATCCGCTTGTCTTTTGCTATTTCTTTTATTCTTAGTTTGCACATAATTTCGTATTTACTTGCTGCAAATATAGTTATTATTTCGCAAATAACGAAATTGTGTGCGTAATTTTAAGAATTATTAAGTAGAATAACTTACTAGGTTACTTCCGAGGTTACTTACTAGGTTCTGGGCGTGAATGCGCGTTTCTGGATAGAGAATGGAAATGGAACTAAAGATACAGGAATATCCGCAAATGTGGGTTCTTATGGAAGAACTATGTTAGCATTGGTCTCACAACACGCTAGTGATGGAAATGCCACAGCAAGTGCAATTTTTATGCTAAGATTTGGATATAGTGGAAATAATCTTGAATCAACGTTGATAGCAAAAAGTGAAGGAAGTACGTCTTTAAATGTTTCCTTTTCTCTAACAAATAATGGAACGGTACAGATTACTGGTGTTAATTATTATGTTTTATTGATTAGCAATAGACGTTTTTATTAAATAAGACCTATAAAAAAGGTGGAGTTTTATGCTCCACCTTTATACATCAATCCACGTGCTCGGCCACTGCCCATCTTCCATATATCTATATCTTATTCCGGTATGTCCATCTTTATGTCTAAAAAGGACTTGAACACCATGATTGTTCTTATCAAATAAATCAAGGTAAAATTCACTTTGATAGTATTCGGCCTGTACTCTATCGACGCCCAGAAGTGATGCAAGGTCGCTTGGAGTGATGCGCTGGGGGGCTCCGTTGGCATCGGTTCCCTGAATGTGCGCTGGGGTGTTGCCAACCGTGGCACCGCTCATATATGCGTAGGCACACTTCTGCATTTCAGCTGGTGTCAACGACTCCAGTGTCCACTTTCCATCGTTGCCCTGAACACCCACAAAGAACTTCTTGCCGTTGGTGATGGTATCAGCTCCCGTGGTGGCACTGATGCTTGACGATGCCGTTGGTGGCAGATTGTCGAGCTTGGTGGTCTTCTCACTGGTCATGCCGCTGGCGATGGCGTCGAGCTCGGCCGATGTGAAGTTGTTGTTTGTCAGTCGATACTCAAACACCCATGCGCTGCCGTTGTACTTGTAGCGGTCGTTCACGGTGTTACCGTTGGCATCCTCGGTCTGCACCCATGCGTAGTCGTTGTGATGGTTGCCTGTAGTGGCCTGTAGTTCAGCCAGCGATGCGTATGTGCCGCGATAGCTGCCGGCATACTCATCAACTCGTGCATTCACATAGTCGGTGGTGGCGTAGGTCTGGAGTGCCGAGTTGATGGCAGTCGAAATCATCGTGCTCACGGCCGATGTGGTAGAGTAAGATGCCAGGGCGGTGTTGATGGCTGCGGTGATGGCCGAGTCAGCCTGCGACTTGGTGTAGTAGTTCGACAGGTCGACAGAGGTCGAGCCAATCAGTTCCCAATAGTAGGTTGTCGTCTGCTCTTCGGTGGTGCTCAGTGTGATGTACTCGTCCTTCACGTTCTGAGTGTGCGGGTCGGCGCTTGGCACCAGATAAATCTTGCCCACGGTATCGGCCGATGCCGTTGGCAGAGTCTGCACGGCCTCGTATTGGAACTGCTTAACGGCAGCTATCAGCGAGTCCACCTGACTTGCGCTGTAGGTCTCGGTCTTCAGATAATAGTAGGCGAGGTTCTGCGTGGTGTTGGTGATGAATGATGCCAGAGCCAGCTGTAGTGCTGTGCTCAGATCGGTCTCAGGTATTCCGCCCGATGGCTTCTGATAGGCAGTGGCACCTGCCGATGCGCCGCTGCGGATGGTGGCAAGGTCGCTGATGACGTCCTGCTTGCCCAGCAGTTGCAGGGCGAGGGCTGCTGCATCCACCAACTTGTTCGAGCTTGATGCCTCGGCTGGTATCTTGGCGTTGATGGCGTCCTCGGCTGCCTTGGCACGCAGTTCCTCGGCTGTGTCGGCTGCCTCCAGAGTGTCAACCTCGCTTGCAAGATCGGCTGGCTGTACGGCGGTAGCACCTGCCGATGCACCGGTGCGGATGGCAGCAAGGTCGCTGATGACGTCCTGCTTTCCTGCCAGCAGGGTGGTCAGGTCGGCCATAGTGGGCAGAGCCGAGAGTTTGGTCACCAGTCCGCTGGTGATGCCCGAGTTGAGTGCGGCCCACTGCTCGGCGGTGAATCCCGAGTTGTTCAGCTCGTACTCGAATGCCCATGCTGAGCCGTTGTACTTGTAACGCTCCACGCGGGCAATCTGTGTTGGTGTGGCGTCGGCGGTAGGTATCTGCACGTAGCAGTAGTCGTTGTTGTCGGCTCCTGTTATCGTGCTGCCCAGTGCAGTGGCTATTGCGGCGCGGGTGGCATCGGTCTGTAGGTGCAGGTCGGTCACCTCGTTGTACGATCCCTTGTAGTTGGCGGTGGCAGTAGCTATCGAGCTGTTCACGAAGGCTTTGTCGGCCAACTGGTTCTGGTCGCTTGCTGCTACGGGTATCTTGCCGTCGATGGTGGTGATGCGCCCGCTCAGCTGTAGCTCTGCGGCCTTGGCTCGGTTCTCCTCGGCGGTGTCGGCTGCTTCCAGGTCGGCCACCTCGCTTGCGAGTGTGGCAGGCTGCACGGCGGTGGAACCTGCCGATGCCCCGCTGCGTATGGTCGAAAGGTCGCTGATGACGTCCTGCTTGGCTGCGAACATCAGAGTGAGCTCGGCAGCAGTGGGCAGTGAGGTGAGCTTGGCCACCAGTCCGCTGGTGATGCCAGAGTTGAGTGCGGCCCACTGTGCGGCGGTGAATCCCGAGTTGTTCAGGGCATACTCAAATAGCCATGCGCTGCCGTTGTACTTGTATCGCTCCACGCTGGCTATCTGTGTCGGTGTGGCGTCGGCTGTAGGTATCTGCACGTAGCAGTAGTCGTTGTTGTCGGCGGTGGCTATCACGTTAGGCAGGGCAGCCGCTATCTGTAGATGCGTGGCGCTCACACTCAGGTGCAAGTCGCTCACCTCGTTGAATGCTCCCTTATACTCGGCGGTGGCCGTCTGTATCGAGTTGTTCACGAAGGCTTTGTCGGCCAACTGATTCTGCGGGCTTGCTGCGGCGGGGATGTCGCCCTCAATGGTGCCCACTCTGCCACTCAATGCCAGTTCTGCGGCCTTGGCGCGGGTCTCCTCGGCGTCGATGTCTTCGCCCAGTGCTCTCTCAGCTGCTTTAGCTCGTGTTTCCTCGTCGCTGATGCCGCCTGCCAGTCCCTGCTCGGCAAGGGTGGCTCGCTCGGTCTCGGCGGTTAGTTCGCTTTGTGATGCGGCGGTGTTCAGTATCTCCTGAACCTGATCGCCTGTCTGCTCCAGTGCATATCCTGTCTGTGCCATAGTTTTATCTGTTTTTTATCGGTTTACTACTTTGTTTACTAATATAATATCCATCTCCGATGTGAGCAGCACGCGGTGCTCTGAGTCCATCAGATAGTCGTACTTGTCGGCGATGCTCGATGTCATCTCGCGGGTGTAGGTCACGGGGCGGTCGGTGCTCGATTGCGGACATATCAGGAAGTTGGGGTCTGGCGTCACTGCCACGAATGCCAGATATTGGCGGTCGGTCTCCACGCGATAGCCCTCGTCGAAGTCGGTGTCGGGCACATGCCACTCGCACTCCACCTCTACGCGGCCTATGATGCCGTCGGTGCCGAATGTGAAGTACCACTCGCCACCCGAGTCGGTGAACATCATCTCCTTGGTTATCTTCACCTCCTCCTGGCGATAGCAATAGATGAGCTTCAGGCCGAAGAAGTTTGCGGCCATGTCGAGGTCCTTGATGGCGATTTTAAATTTCGCCTCTTCGCCCTGCTGTAATATTCTGGTCTTGTCCATATTGTTAATCTGAAAGTTTCATAAAGTTCTTAATAAGGAAGTCGACGTTACCGTAGGGCACCGTATAGAGCTGTCCAACGCCAGCCGACGAGCGGTTGTTGTACCAGTTGTCCACCAGCAGCAGTCCTGCGTGATATAACTTGGCGGGAATCTTGCCTCCGCCCATCTCCTTCAACTCGTCGAACGTTCGGCGGGTCATATCCAGGATTGTTTCCTCCGCCGAGTCAGCATAGAGTTCCAGCAGTTGGTCATCGCAATCAAAGTCGATGCGCGAGTGCTGCTTAATGTAGTCGATTGTCAACCATTTCATATCTTGTTTGATTTTTTAATTCTATATTTCGGAGATATAGGCGTTTAGGGTTTACCGTTGGCGGATGGGCAAAAAAAAGGGGAGCCCGCTGGCTCCCCAAATAACTAAAAACCTAATTACTAAAAAACTATTACTACTACTATTAACCTAAAACTAATAAACTATAAATATTATGTATGATGTTTACTCCGCGAAACGTGCGGCCTCCCAGATGCGACGGCTCACGAGTCCGCCCAGCTTCTTGCCGCCACCGTTCACCCAGCGCAGAAACTGCTCTTGGATTTCCCACGTGGCCTTGCCGCACTCGATGTATTTCTTCAGCGTCGAGCTGTTCCAATTCGCCGCGCCGCAGTTGTAGATAAAATCCACGATGGCGTCGAATCGGCCTTGGCTGCCGCCGATGTGTTTGGTTTTGTTGGCCACCTCCTCGTATTTCACGAGGTCTTCCTTCAGGAATTGCTCGGCCTGGTATGGTGTGATTTTGTCGCCTTGCTTCACTCCATTGGTGTGGCCGTAGCCGATGGTCCACACTCCTGCGGGGCACTTGTAGGCGGTGAGCGAGCATCCCTCGCTCTTCTTTAAGTAATCAATAAGTCGTTGAGATGATTTCATATTTTACAAATCGTTATTTGGTTCGATGTCATTTTTCTTTTTAGGCGTGGCTTTTTTAACTTCCCCTTCTTCCGATACCATTACGCGCTGGCGGAGCTTGCACCTGAGGTCGGCACACATAAAAGGGCGCATATTCTCCACCATACGTCCGTTGCGAGCCACCTTGCGCTCCAGTTCGTTCATCCGCTCGTCGTAGGCCTTCAGCTTCTGTCGATACTCGTCGCGGTCTTGTTTGTAGTAGTCTCGGTCTTTTGCCAGGTCGTCGGCCATCTGCTGATAGTAGTCCTGCTTTTCTTTCAAGGCTTCGGCCTCGGCCTTCTTGGCTTCGGCTTCAGCCTTTTTTGCGTCGGCTTCGGCTTGCTTCTTGGTGTATCTCCAGACAAAGATACCACCTATCGAGCCACCGCCGAAAAGCAGACCGATGATGGTCACGATGCTATCTAAACTCAGCCACTCCATCACTCAGTCAGCTCGTTAAAGTGTTTCTTTACTGTTGGCAGCGACATCACGCTGAGCGCAGCAACTCCGGCTGCGATGGGGTATGCGCCCTCGTAGATGGCGTAACCGATGCCGCCGATGGTGCCGAGCACCCAGAGGCAGCAGACTGCAAAATTGATTAATTTCTTCATTATTTATCGTTTTTATTGGGTTTAACGTTCAAATATCGCGGATTTATGCGGTTTGGGTTTACTTCGGCCACAGTCGATAGTTGGCCGTAAAGCCGACATAAATCCCCATGTGGTGATCCTTGTCGATTGAGATGCCGGGGCCTACGGATAGGCCGACGCTGAATCGCGGGGCTTTCTGCACTATCGTCTTGGTGATGGTGGTCACTATCTCGGGCTGGTGCAGCTTGATGCTATCGAGCGCCGGCCTGAATCCCGACACCCACGCCGTGTAGAGCGAATCTTCGTATCGCTTCTGCTCTATCGGGATGGGAATCTCTATCGAATCGGTGGCAGGAGCGGCAGGGGATGTCAGGGGACAGTTCCCTGGCAGGCCGCTGCCAGGGTCCTGTCCCCTGACATCCTTCACCGGCACTTTGATATACACGATTTCTCCCGTCTTGTGGCTATCCACGGGCACGGGCTTGTAGATGGTCGTGTCCTTCCACAGCGTGTCGTGTTCGGTTATCACTTCGGGCTCCACTTGCCCGCGATTAATCAGCCACACATTGGTGGCCACACTCAAAATGAAGAGTGCGAGGATCGTCACCCCGCACCCCTTATATGATTTCTCTGGATTGCTCATAGTTTTTTAAATTTGTATCTGTCCTTCTGATAAATCAAAACAATATAGGCCGTCTAATAATCCGTGCACGGCGTCGATCTTGTTGTGCTCGCCGCTTTTCAGCGGTTTCTTCAGCTCGTTGGGGCTTACCTCCA